>Ga0325402_1000255_pt1 | contig 32889 bp, 30 predicted proteins | sample PopdelMetagenome_22_FD_207212 | JGI IMG/M metagenome (GOLD analysis project Ga0325402, IMG submission 207212) | Populus deltoides microbial communities from Bellville, Georgia, United States - Xylem-PdKOR-R3 | ecosystem: Host-associated > Plants > Phyllosphere > Stem > Wood/Secondary xylem... | reverse complement strand
CCCTATGTTGAAGATCAATCTAGATTTCTCTACAGCACCTCCTGTTTTTAGAATTCTCTCCACTATTTCCCAAGTGTAAGAGCGTGTTTGTGTGCGAGAGTGAGTGGGTGAGAAAAAGGAGAGTTTATGTGGTGTAAGAAATATTATGAAAAGGAAAGCATCTAGTGTGTAAGTGACAAACAAATTAGGAGGTGTTCTCGTATCTTGTTGTTAAATAAAACCTAGTTTGTTTAATAACCAAGTTTGGTTTGTTTGAAATTGTAGTGTTTAATAATTTTTAAAATAATTTCTGATTTGAAAATATTTAAAAATAAATTTTAAATTAAATTTTAAAGTAATTTCTGATTATTATAAAGTTCCCAATCCAAAAAGGACGTAGTTAAAACTAATGAGTAATGACTAATAAAAGTGCTTTGTGATATTGACCAAGTCATATGCTAAAATTTAAAAGTACATAAATTGCTAGATATTGATTTCAATATTGGTGTAGAGTCAAGGTATATTGAATTTAATAAGGACAAATGCTTCAATGATTCCACTAATGATCTAGAATTGAAAAATACATAAAACACGTATATAAATCTTGACAATCCTTCTAAAAAAAAAAAAAAAAGCTAATAACTCGTCATGAGAGGTTAGAAGAAGTTAATAACTCGTCATGTGAGGTTAGAAGAAGTTAATCATGTTGTTATATGTTAATGATAATCTTAAAACTCAAGGTGAAGCTATGGTTCAAGTGATGCAATATTTAAAAAGAAAATACAATATATGAAAGAATAAATTCTACATTATACTTATATGATTGTTGAGTTGTTTCTTTGGTTTAAATTAAAAAGGTTATAAGTTAATATTTAAAAGAAAACATTAAATGGATGGTTCAAGTAAGGTTGGTAGCTAAAAGTTAAGGTAAAATTATTAGAAACATTAAAAAAATTAAATTTATGTTTTTTTTTTAATTTTTAAACCAAAAACACTTTTAAAAAACCATCTAAAAACAAAAACAAAAATTATTCCAAACACTCTCTAAATCATACACCTCAACACATTGCTATAAGATATTACCAAAAAAATGAAAATTAATATTACAAATCTACAAAACAACACATCACAAATTGCATTTAAATAGCCAGGGTTGCATTTAGAATTTGAGCAGAAGATTCTGTTGCATCCGGACATTGCGGCGACCTTTAAAAATAAAATATTTCATGAAAAGAATGGATTTCTAGCATCCTATTCTGTGATGGGAAATTTTCTTGTTTAAGGAGTCACCACCTAGTATTATGGTCACTAGGAACCCTGACTGGTCAACAGAGATTCTATAATGCAGGACTGGTTGTGGCTAGGGAAGGTATTAGCACCCCCAAGCGCACCTTACCTGAGGTAAGCTGCATTGCTAATCTTGTCTTAAATTGCTAAAATTTTTGTTTATTTGTGTTATGAAAATTCACTGGTAATATTTCTGACTCTAGCGTCAGTGAATATTTAATTACAGATACTTCCAATGCTGGTGTTGATAAATATTCCATTCCGGGTAATTTCAACTCTGGCGTTGGTAAAAATTCCACCACAAATAATTTCAACTCTGGCGTTGGTAAAAATTCCACAACGAATAATTCCAACTCTGGCGTTGGTAAAAATTCATAGCTAAAAAAAATCAGTATATTTTCTTTTTTTTATTCCTGATCCTGATATCATTGAATAAATTGATAAAATATATTTTTTCTAAGACATGCAAAATTTCTATTTCTACACTTTCTATTTTTTTTATTTTTTTATTTTTTTATTTTCTTTTTTTCTTTTGGGGCTGGGGCCAGCTCAGCCCATATGGGCTGGGCTAGACCCAGCCAGCCCAGCCTGGTCACTGGCCCAAGCCAGTGACCAGGCTGTGCTGAGCAACACACGTGCGCTAATCCACGCGTGTTGCTACGCTGTGCAAGTGAATTAAAATTCACTTGCACAGAGCAAATGTCAACTAAATGAAACAATGCAAGAAGGAAAGGTTTGCCTACCTGTTCTGCTGGAGACCAAAGATGCTTGCAGTGCTGATGGATTCTCGCCTACTGCTTCCCTTTATCTTCCTTCTGTGCTCACTTGTTTGCGTTTTCTTTTTGTTTTCTCAGCAGTTTTTGAAGCCAAGAAGATGATGAAGAGGCCGGCCTGCTATGAATTTGTTTTTATTCTGGGTCTTTCTTTGTTTGCAGGGACGAAAGCAATGGCAAAAACCAATACTCCTCTCTGTGTTGCTCCATCACTTTTCCTTCTCTTTTCTATGTTTTTTTTTTGTTTGGTTCGTGCTCTCTGTTTCGTTCCTCCCTGTTTTTTTTGTTCCCCTCTCTTTTTTCTGTTTTTTTGTGTTTTCGGCTCCCTCTCTCTCGGTCTCTCTCTCTCTCCTGCCTTCCCCTCGCTCAGGACGAAGACGATGGTGATAAAGGCACGAGGTGCTGCTAGTTGAATAGAAGCTCCCTCCTCTGTGTTTTCTCTTTTTGTCTCTGTGTTAGGCTTGTTTGCCGAAGCCCTGGTTCTCCTTTTTCATCTCCCGCGAGGTTGCCTTTACCAGGATCTTTATAGGGCTGGAGGTCGATTGGCGCTGTAACGGCTGGCAGTAATGGCGTGGGGCGCTCCATTCAATGGAGAACCGTCTTTGCCTTTAATGGCAGAGCCGTTGCAGAGGAAGAAGACGAGAGAACAGTCGCCTCCCAAAACGACTACGTTTTCCAATCCCAAAGGCTGTTTTCAATTTGGTCCTCGGAATTCTTGTAATTTTGCAATCAAGCCCCTGGTTAAAATGTAATTGATCCTTGCATTTCCGAGCTATTGCATGTGTGCGGCGTAGCTGGCAAAAACATTCACCCTCAAAATTTAGTATTTAATCTGAAAATGTGGGGAGACAAAGAATTCTTGTCTTTTATTAGTAGAAAAATGAAATGGGAGTCGCCACCTAATATTTTGGTCACTAAGAACCCTAACTGGTCTTAGAGATCGGGTACGAGAACTGGTTGCGTAAATGGAAGATATTAGCACCCCAAATACACCCTACCTAAGGTAAGCTGCATTGTTTTATTGTCTGATAAAATCTAAGGTCCTGTTGTGTTTTCTAGTTGTTGGTCCGTCTATGGTTTAAGAAAAGTCCTCCTCGGTAAGGAGATCCTTATCTTATCGGGTAATTCTGACGTCAACCAAAAAATTTAATATCCGGAATACGTCTTACGTATAAGGTCATAACCCCAAATATTAAAAGAAAACAAAATAATTTTTTTGGAATTTTTGAAATATTGGCCTAGTTCTCATGACTTTAATAAACTGGTTATTAAAGCCAAAATGTATGCTAATACATATTTTTGAAATTTTCTTTGTTATATGAAAATACAAATGATTTTTTTTCTTTTATTTTTGAGAGACTTGACCGTATGCATGAAAACAAAATATTTTTTATTTGTTTTATTTTTTTTAATGTCTTGACGAAAACTGGGTATTTTAATACCGGATTTGTATCTTTACAGTATAAAAATACAAAGCAATATTGATTAAAATGAAGTAAAAAATTTGCAGAAAATCACATATTTTTTGAATATTTTTTTTTCGGGCTGGGCCCAGCCCGGCCCATGTGGCTGGGCTGGACCCAGCAGGTTTCTACCCGCAAACGTGCGTGAACAATTCACGCACGCCTGCTACAGTCGCGATGTAATTAATCTTCCAGTGCACAGTGTTTGTGCATTTTCTGCAAAGTTGGAGAAGTTTACCTGGAAGCAAGACGAAGGCAACAACAGCTTTGGACCTCTATCTTCACCTTTTCGTTTGTTTTTCTTCTGGTTCCTCTGGTTCTTCCTGTTTTTTTCTGTTTCTGTTTTCCGTTCTTCTTGTGGTTCCTTTCCTTTCGTCTCTGTCTTCTCCTTCCTCCCGGTATTCTTTGGTTTTTTCGTTCCCCTCCCCTTTTCTGTTTCTCTCCTCCCTATCCTCTGCTTCCTTACGCTCTCCCTCTGTCTATCTCTCTTTTCGTTCTTTTCAAAAGATTTCCCACCCTCTGTTTCTTTCTCCCTATGCTGCCCAGTTCTCCTTCCTTCTCGTTCTTTTTTCTATGTTTTCTCCCTGCTCCCTTCTTCTCCCCCTCCTCGGTTCAGTCTTCTTCTGCTGCTTTTATAGGTCAGGGAAGGCTTTGTGCTGGTAACGGCTGGCTTGGTAACGGTTTGCAGAGGGATGACAGCCGTGACACATGCCCTATAATTGAAGAGAATTGGCGCTGTTGTTGCAAGAAAACGTCTCTCGGCCTTTACTGCTGAAACGGCTGGTTCGGGAGAAAGGAAACCGGTGGTGATGCTGACCTCCTCTGCTGTCTGTGTTCTCTGCTTCACCGTTCTGTTTCTCTTCCTTTGCTCTTCTGTTGCAGTCTCATTGTTCGGCCTTGCTTCGTTTTTTCAAACTCTTTTCTCTTGTATTTCCCTCTGTTTCCTGTCTCTTTTGTTCCCTCTCCTCTTACTTTCCTCTCTTTTTCCTGTTATTTTTTGGATTTCTCTAGAGTATTTTTTGATATATATATATATATATATATATATATATATATATATATATATATATATATATAATGTATTTTTTTATTTTTTTGTGGGAACCCAAAATAACAACACGCACTATTTTCAAGCTAGTCCTTGGATTTTAATTTTTATAATTTGAACCCTAATTAAACCCCAAACTTTGATATTTCTTCAATTAAGTCTTTGATTCTATTAATTGAATTAATTTCAAGCTCAATTAAGTCTAAAAACTTATCAATTCTCTAATTAAACCCTTGATTTGATTAATTAAACTAGTTGAGAGTTTAATTAAATCTCTAAACTTCCAATTATGTTGCCTTAAATTAAGTCTAATTTAATTAAATCTCTAAACTTCTAATTATGTTGCATTTTAACCCAAATTTTAATTCATTCTTCATTTATCTCATTTTTTATTTATTTTTTCATCATTATTTTTCATTTTTTTATTATCATTTTCAGTAAATAATAATAATTAAAATAAAAAAAATCAAAAATTGAATTACGACAGATTAAATAAAATCTTTTCATTTTCACTGTAGGAAGTTAGCAAAAAAAAAAAATATGGCCATTTCACTTTAGCCAAATTCATTGTAAAAAAAAAAAAAATCAAACTTGTCATACAACACCAGCCAAGGATCTAGTTATGCTCCATAATGTGACATGATTGTTGACTTTATGCTATACTTCAAATAGGTTTAAAATAGAATTTACACAGTTATATTTATTAAATTTATTTATTAAAAATATTTTTTTATTAAATCAAATAATATTCAAAACAAGAACACATTAAATTGATTAAATAAAATAAAAGTAAAAAATATCACGCAATGGTGCACATATTAGAAATATTATTTAAAAGTAAATATTTTTTATTTTTTTAAATATAATTCTTCAATAAATAAGATAAAAAATATAAACGAATCAGAATAATTTTTTCAAATTAATAAAAATTAATTACACATGTCGCACGTTCCCTGCGCGGCAATTTGGTGATTTTCATTCATTTTTTGCTTGATTAGTTCTTGAAAGTCGTCAACTAATATTTAATGAAAGGTTATTAGAAAACCCAGATATACTAATCTTTGTTAGAGATTAAAGGGTAAGGAATTGGTTGTGACTAGAAAAGATAGTGACACCCCTGGCGCACCCTACCTGTGGTAAGTTACTTTGCGATTTGATGTGATTTAAAAATTTAAAATATTAATCAAATTCTAAGATTTTAATAAATCAATTATTAAATCCTAGAATATATCTTACATTTTCATAAAAAATATAACTTGATTTTATTTATCCTTAAAATATTTAACCATATTCAAATTAAACACTTAATTCTTTTTTATTTTTATAATTCAATAACATAAATAAATAAATTAAAAAAAAAAAACACAACCCCACACTAATATCACTTTTTTACTATGCTGAACACACACATCACTTTTGCATATTACAATATATCAAAATAAATCAAATACTATAAATTTAAATATACACAGCAACAATTGAAAATTACAAAAAGCTTCGAGAACAGTGCTAGAGCATTCTGGGCATCTTCTGTGATTGTGAAACAGTGGCGGCGCGTCTCCTTCACACGCCACCGCCACTTGCGGCCGCCAGAAAATCCAGACAAACAAAGGGGTCTGCAACGACCTATTCCCCTCTTCCCTTCCTTGCCGGCGGTGAGAACAACGTCACCTGCCAAAGCAACAAAATCGCAACAACAGTCTGCTTTCAGTTTTTTCTTTCACAGTTTTCGGATTTTTGCTTCTCTCTCGGCAGCTCCTCTTTTCGTTTCCTCTCCTTCTCTGTTTCAGGCGCTCGGCACTGTGACCAAAGGGCTGCTGGCGAATGGGTCTTTGTCGCGCCTGTGCAGCTGGTGGTGGTTGGCGAGATCTGGAGAGAGGGAACGCTGGAGGTGGATGTTCACGGTGGCTGAGAGGAGAGCAGATTTGTTGCACGCGCCGCCGACAGACCAGACGTGTGGATGGTTGGATCGGCGTCTTCCCTCCTCCAACCTCATTTCTACACCGGCGTTGTCGTCCACCGCCGCCATGGTTGGGGAGATCGGTGCCCCTTCAAGTTTCGGTTTTCTCCTCCGTACCTTTTCTTGGCTGTCTTTCGGGTGGTTTTGTGGAAGCCAGGAGAGCAGGGAGGCTGAGTTGTGGTGGGGCTGTTCGGGTCAGTAGAGAGGAAGATGGGGGGAAAGGGGCGGCTGCCTGGCTTGCTTTGTCAAGGCAAAGGGGGCTGTTTCAGGAGCAAAAATCACAGGCCAAAGGGGAGGGTTTGTGGCGGCTGGAGAAAGGAAAAAGGAGAGGGCTCCCTTCGGTTTTCTTTGGCAAAGGTCAGAGAGGTTAGGGGCGGCTGCCTTGATCTTCTGGTCTTTCAAAAAGGGAGGGGGAGATGGCCAAGGGGAGTAGGTCCCAGCGGAGGGGGAGATGGTTTTTAAGATAAAGGGAGGGGGCGCGGCGGCCTCGGAAAATGGAGAAGAAAGTGGTAGGCTTTTTAGGTTTTTTGTTTAGCTGATGGCCCCCCTGTTAATTTTCCTCCACCGCCCTCCCTGTAAATCTTTTTTCTCCCCGTGAATGAATTTTTCTCCCCAAAAATTTCTCGTGAATGAATTTTCTCCCCCCTCCTTCTTTTTACTGTAGACTAGTATTTATAGGCAAAATGTTGCCATATTTTCAAACTAGTCCCTTAACTTTTCTTTTTCTTTTCTTTTCTTTTTTTTTAAATTTCAATTTTTGATATTTTTTGTACTTTTTAAAAACGAGCAATATCAAAGTCGACTCTATAAGAAAAATCAGTGATTGTAAAATTGACTCGTTAATAGTTGAACGCGTTCCAAATACCTTTAAAAATTTAAATTTTTTTGAGATGACGTCGAAAATGCTAAAAATGATGCAAATATATCAAAAATCAAAATTTTGGGGTTTTCATTGTTTTTTGCCTTTTTTTTATTTTTTCTAAAAATTTATCAAAAATATGGGTCAAAAATTGGGTAGCAACAACGCACAACACCATTAAAAAACAGTCTTTATCAGAAAAAAGGTTAAATAAGAAAAAAAAATCACAGATGAGGGATATTAATTAAAACATAAATTTAAAAATTATTTTTTAAAAATATATTTTAAAAAGAAACCAGTAAAGAATAGCAATATAAAAAAAAAGAAGCCTGGATGTTGTGGCTTAACTTGTCAAACCTGTGTTTCAAACCACGAACTCAATCGGGTTCAATAATTTTCTCTCATTAAATTTATATCTAGCCTTAATAAAAAAAAAATGGGTCAAAGTCTAGACTCGCAGGCGTATGGGTCAGCACGCTTGGGCAACTGCAATGAAGAGCCAAGAAGCATTGGCGGGGCCTTCAAGCCTAGGACCGCAGGCGTGGGCTTGTTTTTATTTTTTTTAAAGGACGAATGACTTGTCATTTACCTTTAAAAAAAAAAACATCAAGCGACATGTCGTCTTCCAGGATAGACAACGTGTCGTCTACAAGCCTAGATTCCAGCCACCACAGTGGTGTTCAGAAAATTAGGCAGAGACACTTTGGGCCATAAAACTCAATGTTTTAGTCATTTCAACCCAAAAACACCTCATCAACACCTTTATAATATCCGAGAATCATTTTATCAACTTTAAATATCCGAAAAATAGCCCAAAAACCTGAAATCAAATAAGATTAGCTTTGGCTTTGTCAGCTTAAATCTGGTTTTTCATGCAATATTGAGGCTCCAAACAACCAACCCCAACATTATTGTTTGCTTTATGCTATACTTCAAACGAGGTTTATGATAGAATATTGTTAACTTGTAAAACACTGTAATTGTAATGCATGCCTTAAAGCCATTGTAGAGAATGCTTCCACCTTTGATGCATTTGCTTTATCCTATACTTGAAACGAGGTTTGAGAATATTATATTCTAAGTTCTAACCCTTCTAGCGCTGAATATTCCTCAAAGAAAACGGCAGGAAAAATCAATAATTTTATGGCTTTTTATGGTTTTAACTACAAGTGCAAATCCATTTGATAGAACAGAGAGGTTCGTTAAACATTTCATGCCATTTCTGCATCAATGTTAAATCCTTCATGAAGAGATTGATCTGGGTTTCGGTCTAGATATTGAATGTGCAGTTACCTCCGGAGTTAGCTTTACTCTCTCGGGTTATATAGCCTGATCTGTTGATCTTAATTTTGGAACTTATATTAAATATATAGGGAGAGTCTACCATTCTCGGTACATTTCTTGATCATACTTTTTTCTAATCGTAAAATATCTTTTTATATTAAGTCATTTAAAGATACCAAATATATGTTTCGGTTTCCCTACCTACACTTTTTTTTTTCACCATTTAGGTTTTGGTTTTATTTGATATGAGTTAAGCGGAGGCACAAATGGAAGGCAAGCTTGAAACAAAATTATTTCCGTAATCCATGGGCTATAATATCTGTTATTGCTGCTGCTATTCTCCTCATGCTCACTGTGATACAAACTGCGTGCTCTATCATTCAAGTTGTTCAGGTCTACTATCTCAGTTGTTTAGTCATTGTTAGCTTCTTAAATTTACCTGCTGTATTTCTTGATGGCAAAACATCACAAAGTTTTTAATAAATTAAAAAAAAAAAAGAGGCGTGGCTATTTCACATAACAAAATTCACGTAAAAAGAATGATCTGACTTGCCATTCAACACGAGCCAGGGATCTAGCCATGCTCTACCATGATTGTTTGCTTTATGCTATACTTTATACTTCAAAGGAGGTTTATAATAGAATATTGTTAGCGTGCAAACCATTATAAATATTTTAATGCCTTGAAGCCATCGTAGAAAATGCTTCCACCTTTGAAGCATTTGCTTTATGCTATACTTGAAACGAGGTTTGAGAACATATATTATATTCTAACCCTCCCAGTGCTGAATATTCCTCAAAGAAAATGGCGGGCGAAATCAACAATTATTCCCAAAAGAAAGTGAAAATCCATTCGATAGAACAGAGAGGCTCGTTAAGCATTTCATGCCATTTCTGCATCAATATTAAATCCTTCATGAAGAGATTAATATTTGGTTATCGGTCTAGATATTGATTGTGCAGTTATCTCGTCCAGAATTAGCTTTCCTCTCCCTCAGATTACATTGCCTGGTCTATTGATCTTCATATTGTGGATAGCTGAAACTAAATTGAATATTATAGGAGATCCAACGGTTTGATAATGCCTTGTTTGTTTCCAGGAAAATGAATTCCTAGAAACCATTTTCCCTACTTTCTCATGTTTGGTGAACGTAAAGAAAATTGGTTAAAGGAAACTTAATTCTAGTCAAAGGAAAACAAAAGGTTGTAAGACAAGAAAGTGTTTTCCTTTCCTTATTCTAAGGAAAACACTTTCGTTTCTCTTTATTAACAAAACGTGCACTGTCCTAAAATATAAATCCCAAATTATTCTCTACTCTCTCACTTCTTCTTCTAATCCCATCAATGGCGACCACTCTTTCTTCACTAACCCCTACCTGCTGCTTATCTTCTTGATGGCCTTCTTTGTTTTCTAAGCTCTGATGAAAACAGAGAACAGTATCATCCAATCTTTCTTTGGTTAATGGCACCAAGTTGAAAGATCCGAATTTGGGTGTGAATTCTTGAGAATAGGTGCTGAATTGGGTGTCAAAAGTGAAGGAAAAGTTCGGTGGAGTGAATTCTTCAATCTTGTCGAGTGCTGTAGGGCAGCTTTTTCTCCTCTTGGATTCTCTGATTGTTCCTTGCTTTTCTTTCTTGAGTTCCTGGCTTGAAGAAGAAGTAGCTTGTAATGGTGGGTCTTGGCTGGAATCTTGATTTTTGGAATGTAATGAAATTACAGAAGAAGATCTTAATTTTGTTGCTGTAATTAAGAAAGAGTAGTAGTAATATACTATCTATGTCGAGTTAATTTTTTAAATTTATGATATTAAATAAAAATATTTTATTTAAAAAAATTATAAAATTTAATTTTTAATTAATTGCCTATACCCGTAAAAAAAAAAAAGCAATCTTTATCCAAAAAAATCTATCAAAATATTTTTGTATTTATTTATCTTTTAAAAAAATCTTCATACCAAAAAACTCAAATATCTAACTCTTACTTGGTTAAAAAAAAATCTTAAAACCATAAACTAATTTAGCTTTCTTAACATGAAAAAAAAACATATTTTAAGCTTTTAAAATTGAAAAAAAAATTTAATAGGTTTTATTTATGAAAATTTTCACAAGATTATATCTCTATAATATTATATGACATACATAGTTATATTTTATAAAGCTATATATGAATATAAGATATAATAAAAAAAATTCATCATTATACTTTTTAGATTTTATTCTTTTATTGTAAGTGATTAAATATTTATATTTAATATTTTTCATATATTAGATAAATTTTAAAAAAAATTAATTCATTAATAAATTATTTTCCAGTTTATTTTCCATAACATAACCAAACACTGGAAAATGTTTTCCAGTTCATTTTCCATTATACTACCAAACATCGAAAAATACTTTCCCAGAATTCACTTTCCCCGGAATTCACTTTCCAAAATGAAACTACTTTCCTGCAAACAAACGGGGCCTAAATGACAAAGTGGTTTTTTATAAGAAAATAGCTTGTATAATCCTTTGTAAAAATTTAAACTTAATTTAATGGTCAGATCTTTAATTATTATTATTTTAAATTGTTATTATGGTCTTGCGCAACTGAATTTTTTCTTGAATTTAAACTTACTCTTTCAGTCCATGAAAATATATGTTAGGTCATTCATATTTTATTGAGAACAAGGTCTTATATAATTACTCATAACCTGATATTTCTAGAAACCCGGCTACATCATAAATATTATAGAATAAAGCTAATTATTATAAAAAGAGGATCCTTTGCTTGCCATTGGAGAAATAAAACATTTTGGAATGTATATTAAAGAGGGAGAGTCTACCATTCTTGGTACATCTCTTTGGACACAAGAGGCAGAGCAAAACTTCTAAAACTGCCGGTTGTCGAGTGCTTTTAAGTATGTAAGTTTCTATCCAACAGGCTTTTTATAATTGACATAATGTTTTTTTTTCTAAATAATATTGTGTGAAAAATAATTTTCTCAAGAGAAAAGAATTATCAACATTATTTGCACAGTTCTTTATCATACTTTTTTTGTCATGATAAAATATCATTTTTTCTAACGACAAACTCTTAGAATTCTTTTCACAAATATAAAACTTAGTAAGAAAATTCCATATGAAACAATATATAATAATGATTTATTTTGATAATTAATTTTTATCATTTGATACAAATAATGTGGAACTATACAAGGCACATTATTAATAATTTTAATTAATGAAACTTAATACATCACTTATTTTGTATCACTCACGTGGTCCTATATATATATATATAAGTTTCATCAATTGTTTTGGGTTTCGTAATTGAATTTGTTTTCTCAGTGGTAACAGTTTTTTTTATATTCTTGTTTTGTTCTAATACCAGCCATCATCTCAATTCAGTCACAGGATGGAAACTGGTGGACCATCAATTGCTTTCTCCGGCACATGTATATATAAAGTTCCTGAGCGATTACGCGAGTTGAACGAAAAGGCCTACACACCTCGTGTAGTCTCCATAGGCCCAATTCACTATGATGAAAAGAAGCTACATGCCATGAACTACCACAAAATGATGTACCTGCAGGAATTCCTTGTCCGGACCGGGGTAAGTTGGGAGGATTTTTTTGAATTTATTAAGGGGAACGAAACAAGATTGCGTAATTGCTATGCCGAAACCAATGGGTTTAGTAGCGAAGGCTTCATAACAATGATATTAGTGGATGCTGCCTTCGTCATTATGTTTTTGCTGAAGTGCAAGTACACAGACTTCAGAGGAAGAAGAGACAGCATTTTCTATCCTCCATACAGGCATGTAGAAGTAAGGCTTGATATCTGTTTGCTTGAAAATCAGCTCCCGTTCTTCATCCTCGAGGAGTTGTGTGGACTACCCCCTGTATTCGGCATTTCTCAACAGACTACACTGATCAAGCTTACTCATTGGTTCTTTTCACATGAATGGGGTTCATGGGCAGTGGGGGAATTTTTGGAGAAAATAGATTTCTCCGAAGTGAAACATTTTGTTGACTTTCTTACAATTTATCATCAGCCAACTAAACAGCAACAGGATGAGGAACTTGAGGTTCTAACCGCACCCAGTATAAAGGAGCTCCACCAAGAGGGGGTCAAGTTTGTGTTGAGTTCAAGCAAAAATCTTCTTGACATAAAATTCGATAGAAATGAAGGGAGACTAGAAATTCCACGATTACAGTTTGTTGACGACTCAGAAATCATAATCAGGAATATGCAAGCCTTTGAGCAGTGCCATGGCCTGACACATGGTTATGTTGGTGACTATATCTTCTTGATGGGTCTCTTTGTCAGTGCCAGTAAGGATGTGGAAATACTTGTTGAAAATCGTATTATAGAAAACTGGCTACCATCTAATGAGGAAGTGGTACGACTATTTTACAATCTCAACAAACAAAATGGTGTGTGGCGACGTACTTTTCTCTTTAAAGGTCTCATTAAAGATCTGAATGCATTCTGCGAAAGGCCATGGAACAAGTGGAAGGCAAATTTAAAGCAAAAATATTTCAATACCCCATGGGCAGCAATCTCTGTCTCAGGAGCTGTTATTGTTCTCATTCTGACTTTCATACAATCCGTCTGCTCTATACTCCAAGTAGTTTAGCTTCTGCAATTTCAATTCTTTCATACCGCATGTTGCATTAATTGTACCCATAATCCTTGTTCTCTTACTTGATGTGCTTTTCTTCTAATAAATGACAAAGTTGTTCCAAGCAATGAAGACTGTATAATTTGTTCTGATTGTCTCTTAGAAACTGAAATTGTTTTATTCTATGCCTTCCACGCGCATGCTTAACATGGGGTTTAAGGTCGTAGCGGCTGCTTTCTTTCATCTTAGATTATTGATAAAGGAAGAACGCATAACTCCTTAGTCATCATGCCAACACACCTTGAGATTATTGTTTACATTACCATCAAAATAGATTCACAACAGACAATTAGGGTGGAAAATAAAGTCACATAAAACGGATTTCAAAATCAAGCCCTCTAGGGTAATTTTTGTTACGAAATATATTTATTTTATTTATTTATTAAAAGTACCTAATTATTTCATTTGCTGCAGAACGTGAGTCAGTTCTGCATGCAAATGAAAGAAAGGAAAGAGCAAATAAACTAGGGGCAGCGGGGGTGAGAAGGTTACCTGGATTGGCGAGGCACAGTCGTGGCCGTCAGTGGTGGTGGCAGCGACTGGGAGGAGCGGTGGCAGCTGCTGGAATTCTTTTCTTTCTCTGTGCCGAGACCGATTTCTTCCTCTCCTTTCCTGCTTTAGCTCTCCTTGAGTTTTCTTTCACTTTCTTCTGTTGTTATGGTCTCTCTTCTGCCTCTTCTTTGTCCCCTTTGTCTATTCTTTTTTCTGTTTTCTCTCTAAAGTCGTCCCCGGTTTTCCTTCTTTGTTTTTTTTTCTTTCGCCCCCTTCTTTTCTCCTGTTATAACCGTGCCCGTCAGTTCTCAAAACAAATCCCTCTCTGTTTTCCGTCCGTCTGTAAAACCAAAAAATCCTCTCCTCGTTTCAGTTTATTCACTCTTCTCTCTGTTCTACTTCTCTTTTCTTTTCTTCTTCTTCCCTCTCTGTTTTGTCTCCTCTCTTCTATTTCTCCTTTTCTGTTTTTCGTTTTTTTCCCCTCCTCTCTAGTCTCTTCTCTCGCCAATTGTCACGGGGTAATTTCTCCTCGTTTCAATTGTCACGGGGTAATTTTTTGCTCCACGAATAAACCCGTGCGGCAGCCTAGTCCATCGCTCGACTCAGCCTTCCCTCGCCAATCCCACTCGTGTTTGCCTAGTAACTAAGTGTTTCCCTCACCCGAGAGGTTTCCCCACTTTCCCAAGTTAGAAGACAAGCGGAATACACAAGAAGAATTGCACAACACAAAGCACACCGAGAATACAAAAAGAACTCTCAACCTTTATTTATCTCGTCAACAAAGGATTACACAATGAGTGTGCTATGAACAGAATTCGCATGTTACACAATCAAGCTTACACACATTATTTCTCTCTATGCATTCTCTATCTCGTATGCTCTTTATTCTGCCCGTGCTCTACATCTCCATGCATCTAAGAGCATCAACAACTATTTATAGCCAAGTATGTGAGCTTCAAGGCTCACCCATGATCTCCTATTTTTCAGGACATAGTGGGGCACTTTCTCCCCCATGATCTCCATGATCTCAGCAGCTTGGAGAGCACTCCAGTTATGCTCCCACGTTCTGCCCCTAGGAGGCTGCCACTTCACCCACGTTCTGCCCCATGATCCCATGATCTAGGAAGACCATGACTGCCACTAGCCCACGTTCTGCATGCTCACCTGGCAGCCCTATCTGCCAGCTCTTGCTTCGTCAGCTGTTGAGTCACTCGCATGCCTTGGACAGTCCTTCGTCCAAGTTTTCGATCGTGCCAAGTCGAGCCCCTGACTTGCACAAGCTGCTGCGCGCTGCCGAATTCGCATCTGCGTGCAGGCTGTAAATTCCTGTGCTGCCGAATTCGCATATGCGTGCAGGCTGCCAATGTCTTCACTGTCGAATACTTCGACAGCCCCAGTTCTCGTCAGCCTATGCCCCTGACGAGTTTTCCTGCCTGGCTTGGACATTCCATCATCAAGCCTATGTTCCAGCCCAACAAACAAACGGCTGGTTAGTGTGCTGAGCACAGTAACCATCTAAATATAATTAGATAGTTACTGTGGTAACTACCTAATTATTTCATTTGCTGCAGAACCGGAGTCACGTTCTGCATGCAAATGAAAGAAAGGAAAGAGCAAATAAACTAGGGGCAGCGGGGGTGAGATGGTTACCAGTCGTGGGCGAGGCACAGTTGTGGCCATTAGCGGTGGTTGAAGGAGGCAGTGTAAGTGGCGGCTGTTTTCTTTCCTTCTCTCCTGTCTCCTCTGTTTCTCTCCTCAGCCCCTCCTCTGTTTTTTTTTCCGTTATCTTCTCTTTCTCTCATCTTCTATCCTCCCCCTCTGTTTCTCCTCCTATCTTCTCTTTCCCTCTCTCTGTTCTTTTTCTTTCTTTCTCCTTCCCTCTCTTCCCTCTATTCTCCCCTGTTTTTTCCTTTTCTTTTCCCTCTCTGTGTGTTCGTTCTTTTTCTTCCCCTCTCCTCCTTCAAAAATCCTCCTCCTTTCCTCTCTATACCTCTCAGTATTTATAGCCAGCGGGAGCGAGAGTAACATTGTCTTGTCCTGTCATGGTGCAGGGCAGGTGGCTTCGAGTGTTCGCGGCACAGCCCCCCTGCCACTGCAGGGCATGGTTCTTTTCTTCGTTCGACGTGATGGCAGGGCATGGTGGTGTGAGTGATGGGACAAGTCAGGTCGTCGTTGGTTTTTTGGGTTTTGGGAGAGAGAGAGAGAGGAGAAAAAACAAGGGGAAAAATGCTTCTTCTTCCCCTGTTCTCTACATGTCCAGGGGAAGAACAAGGCTTACAGTGCTGTTCAAAACGATACCGTTTGCTTATTCCCTTTTTTTTTGAAATATTGCATGAAACGACACCGTTTTACTCAAAAAGTGTCATTTCATTTAAAAGAAAATGGCGCCAAAATGTGTTAATTCCGATTCAGTCCTTCAATTTGCCCTTTTTTTCATTTTGGTCCTTGGTTTTGGATTTCTTTAATTGAGTCCCTAATTGCCTATCAGACTTCAATATTTATGCAATTAAGCCCCTGATTTGACCAAATCAACTCTCAAAAATTAGAATTTAACCCCAGAACTTTAATTTCTTCCAATTAAAGCCTAAATTGACTTTAAAATCACTTTTTCTTGCAATCAAACCCTTCATAAATCTAATTAAACCTTCAATAAAATTTAATTGAGTACATAAAAATCTGATTTTGGACATTTCTTCCTCAAATCAAATTTCCATCATCAACAAGGCTCTCATCAGTCAACGATATACCGTCAAATTTCAATCTTTGGATTTTCAAACCTCCTCAACCATTTTTTTTGGCCATTTTCTGAGTATTCTGACATCCTCTTTTTACTGCTATTATTTTTTATATATTTTTTTTATTTTTTTTGTATTTTCTCTTTTTTGTACGAGGGACCCAAAATGGGTTACAAGTACCCCAGTGAATGAGCAAGTTGATGAACAAATTCCTAAGTTGATGAAATTAGTGCCCTAGTGAATGAGCAAGTTGATGTATAAATTCTTGGGTTAATGGAATAGTGCCCTAGTGTAAGGTCAAGTTGAGGAACAAAATTCTGAGTTAATAAGATATGATGTGAGATGGATGAATTAATTTAATGATCTTATGAGCAATTAATGATCTTATGATCTTATGATACAAATTATGTGGAACAGGGCACGTCATTAATAATTTTAATTAAATAAATTTTAATATAGCACTTAATTTGTATCACTTATGTGGTGTGTGTGTGTGTGTGTGTGTGTGTGTGTATTACAGGTTAAATTGTTGCTAGTGAAGGCAAACTTAAGGCGGGAAGTTTCATCTCTTTTTTTGGTTTCGTAATTGAATTTGTTTTCTCTGTGGTAACAATTTTTTTGATCTGCTTGTCTTGTTCTCATACTAGCTATCATCTCACTTCAGTCACAGGATGGAATCTGGTCGACCATCAAGTACTAATCATGAGCTGAGTCATCAAGTTTCGCTTGATATTGATAGATTAGCCCAATCCGTGACGGAAGAGCTGGAAATCTCAAATCCTTTCTCCGACACATGGTGTATATATAAAGTTCCTGAGCGATTACGCGAGCTGAACGAAAAGGCCTACACACCTCGATTAGTCTCCATAGGCCCAATTCACCATGGTAATGACAAGCTAAAGGCCATGGAAGACCACAAAAGAATGTACCTGAAAGAATTCATTGCCAGGACCAAGGTAAGTGTGAAGGGTTTTATTGAATTGATCAAGGAGAAGGAAACAAGATTGCGTAATTGCTATGCGGAGACCAATGGGTTTAGTAGCGAATACTTCATAAAAATGATATTAATGGATGCTGCCTTCGTCATTATGTTATTGCTGAAGTGGAATTACACAGACTTCAGAGGAAGCAGAGACAGCATTTTCTATCCTCCATACAAGAGTGTAGATGTAAGGGTTGATATCTGTTTGCTTGAAAATCAGCTCCCGTTCTTCATCCTCGAGGAGTTGTGTGGACTATCCCCTATATTCGGCAATTCTCCAAAAGCTACACTGATTGGGCTTGCTCATTGGTTCTTTTCACGTGAATGGGGTTCATGGGCAGTAGGGGACATTTTGGAGAAAAAAGAAATCTCCGGAGTGAAACATTTGGTTGACTTTCTTACAATTTATCATCGGCCAACTGAACAGCAACAGTATGGGGAACTTGAGGTTCTAACCGCACCCAGTGTAAAGGAGCTCCACCAAGCGGGGGTCAAGTTTGTGTTGAGTTCAAGCAAATATCTTCTTGACATAAAATTCGATAGAAATAAAGGGAGACTAGAGTTCCCACGATTACAGTTAGATGACAGAACAGAAATCATAATCAGGAATATGCAAGCCTTTGAGCAGTGCCATGGCCTGACACATGGTTATGTTGGTGACTATATCTTCTTGATGGGTCTCTTTGTCAGTGCCAGTAAGGATGTGGAAATGCTTGTTGAAAATCGTATTATAGAAAACTGGCTACCGTCTAATGAGGAAGTGGTACAACTCTTTTACAATCTCAACAAACAAAATAGTGTGTGGTCAGGTACTTTTCTCTTTAAAGGTCTCATTAAAGATCTGAATGCGTTCTGCGAAAGGCCATGGAACAAATGGAAGGCAAATTTAAAGCAAAATTATTTCAATACCCCATGGGCAGCAGTCTCTGTCTCAGGAGCTGTTATGCTTCTCGTTCTGACTGTCATACAATCCGTCTGCTCTATACTTTAAGTGGCTAGTTCCGCCGGAACTCCTAACAAGTAGATCGCCAGAATTTCATTTACATTGAATACTGCTGGATTGTCATCTTTGAATGCCACTTTCTCTGAAAGCAAATAACCTTAAAATTCAAATCTATTTTTATATGCTATTTAGTTCTTGTTCAAACAATTCTGCTCATAAGACACTTGCAGTCATTTTCTTCAGGTCTTCATTGTTCTATGCAAGACATGCTTGATGTTTAAGTTAACATCCTTGTTTTAATAAATGTCAGTTTCTTTCATGTCTAGTTTTTTTCTTCAACATGGTTATTGTATGAATCAAACTGCAATCAATTTGTCAAAATAGTAAAATCACGGCGAAGGGACAGGAAGCGGTCAGGGATGTTGAATGAAGAGCAGAATTGTTGCCAGATCGAGAATGGTTAATTTCCCACAGTAATTATATGGTTTGAGTTGATCAAGAAGAAGGTTGGGTTTCTAGATTTTTGTGAAAAGGTAACCAGATGATCATTGTAAGCAGCAGGTATTGGAGTTGACCATTCTGACTGTAAGATCCAAACTTTTGGCCCAAATCTAAGCCCAAACCCAACCTAAATTAACCTAGGTATTAGGAAGAGTTGCAAGACAATTTCTTTCCTCTCTTCTAATTCCTGTAGCTGTCGTGACCCTCCCCTCCTCAGACTAAAAAGTTTAGTTTTTTTTATCTTGAGTTTTTTATTCAAGAAAGGTAAAAGTAGCAAGTAAGTGGTTCTCTTTCATATTATTTTTTATTATAGTTTGTTTATGGAATGATTAAAGAAGAGATTTGAAAGTTTATATTGTTAAGATTGATTTATGATTATTAAGGGTTTAATGTTAGGAGATTAATTAGTATGTTGTTGAAAATAAGGATTTATGAGTTGATTTGTTTAAATTAATTTTTATGGGTTAAGAAATTCAATTTTACCTTGCTGTAAAATCTGGACAGAATGGTCTTGAGGTTGAAGATGACCAAATTTTATTTTGGTCCTTGATTTATAAAAATTACAGTTTAGTCCCTAAACTTTAGGAAAATTATAATTTGACCCCTAAATGTATTTTGAGATTTGGACAGTGTTATTATGAGGTTTAGGATGATGAATCTCAGTTTGATAATTGATTTGGAATATTTTCAGTTTGGTCCCTCAATTTTGGGAATTTACATTTTAGTCCCTAAACTTTATAAAAATTACAGTTCGGTCCCTAGTTTGTTCTAGACAGAATTTAGGATGGTTTATGGGTGACAATTCAGTATGGTTATGTATTTCCAGATTGGTCCTCTAATTTTGGTAAAATTACATTTTGGTCCCTGTTTGGAAAATTATCGTTTTAGTCCATAAACTTAGGAGACTAAACCTGGTTTTATTTTATGCATTGGAATCTTTTGTTTGAGTTTTTTTTTTAGTATATTTCATACATTGTTGTAGGTTCTCCTAACGATTCTCAATAGGATTTTCGGGTTTTTCATCTGACATTCCTTTTAGTTCTATATTTTTCGGGTGAGTGTGATAATCTTTAATATACATATAATATAAATAAATATGTATATTGATTATACGATGAGTGTCATAACCCAATTCTGGGTTATTCCCTAAAATTCACTTTTTTTCAAAATAAAAATCAAAAGATAAAATAAAGGCTGGCAACGTGGAGAAAGCAGGTCGGAGAATCAAGCTACATTTTTTTTAAAAGAAATTCAAGACCTAATTGGACCCCATTATGCCCAAAAATGAAAAAAATTGCAAATTCAAGGTTAAATTAAATGATTATTGGACGAATTTGCATAAAAATTAAGTCCAATGACATAATTAAATTTTTAATAGGCCAATTTGATTTAATCATGGACCAAATTAAACTTTAATTATATTTAAGAATTAATTTGGGTCCAATTAAAGGATTTAATTAAGTGCAAGGACTTAATTGTACTTTAAATGGGTCAAATTAATTTTATTTGGGACTTAATTGGTGAAAAATTAAGTTTGGGAGCATAATTTGGGCTTAATTGAGAAGATTGGAATTTTAAGAGATCAAATTTAATTTTTACCAAGTTAATTTATTGAAATTAGGGGCCAAATTGCAAGAAAATTGAAGTTTTAGGGTCAATTAGGGGTTAAATTGACAAAATTCGCAGCCAAGGACCAATCTGCAAAAGGCGCCAAAATTGAGGGGCTTAATTGCAAAATCTGGGGGTCAAATTCAAGAAATTGAAAGTCCAATGGTCAATTAGGGGTGAAATTGCATAAATCCGAGACCAAGGACCATAATGCAAAAGGCGCGTAAATACGGGGCTGAAATTGAAGTTTGGAAAAGGGCCAAATTGCATTAAATCGAAAGTTTAGGGTCCAATAGGGGTTTTATTGAAATCAATTGAAAGCTGGAGGACTACATTGAACTTCAGCAAAATCCCTAATTTTAACCCAAAACGGTGTCGTTTCTGCTATAAAAAAAGGACCAGACAACGCATCGTCTAGTAACTGTTTATTGTCTTCCCTGATTTTTGCCCGAAAATGACAGCTCAGGGATATACTTTTAAGGTGCATTTAATGCCTCATACGTCCACCAAAATTGACAAATCATGCACCAAAATGGTCACCTGAACTCCCTTTATCACCATGTATCGTACGTTCAGGCCTATTAACATCAAAACTGCTCCGATGACTGGCCTAAAATAGCCAACTCGAGCAGCCTTGGACTGTCACAGTTCAAGGTGTACACGTTGAACCAACGGTTAGGATGCTTACCAACCAAACCAAAGGCCACGATTTGGCACCAATAAAGACAAAGTGTCCCTCTTCCACCTCCTATAAATAGGGGTGCGTTTCATTGTCGGAGGGAGGAGAAATTCAGGTCCAAAATCGGCCAAAAACCAGCCCCTCTACCCCCGTTTCTGCAGTTTTTCTCTCCCTCTCTCTCTTCGCCGTTCCAGCCACCAACCAGGGCCACCACCAGCTCCACCACAGGTAGCTATCCCAACCACAAGCCGGCCAACCCACGCCTGAAACAGTCACCGTTTCTTCCTCTCTCCCACCTCTGCAGAATCCTTCTTCCTTCCCCCATGATCAACTCCGGCCACCGTTCCTCCCAGTGACGCCACCGAAACCATCAGCTCAACCTCTTGATCACATCAGTGACCACCGCTCCCGGTAGTCCTCTCCTCCGCCCGTCTGCAACTTCTGCAATCGTTTGTTTGCATGCAGAACGTGAACCGTAACTGTTCACGTTTCTGCAAATAATTAACATTACCCTTGGGCCGGGCCAGTGTTGGCCCAGCCCAAGTGTCTAGGCTGGGTCCAGCCCAGCCCCAAAAATGTTCTAGGCCGAGATCAGCCCAACCGTTTTGGGTCGATATTGGCCCCCTATTTTCTGGGTTTGTGCCTGGCCCAGTTGTCTGGGTCGGCCCGACCCACATTTTTTTATAATGTTTAATTAATATATACATATATTTCTTTAAAAAAAAACGAAAAAAATTCCAAAAAATTTTCAAAAATCTTTAAAAAAAATTGTGATTTTCTTAAATATTTTTCTACCAATTTTGCATAATATTGGATTGTATATTTACACTATAAAATACAAATCCGGTATTAAAATACCCGATTTTCTCCGAAATATTTCAAAACATTTTCAAAAAAATATCAAAAACTTTTAAATCAATTTCCCTTTTAAAAAACAAAAAATATATTTTATTTTCATGCATACGGCTAAATCCTAAAAATTTTCCAAGCATATTTTCATTAAAAGATTGCATCTTTCTCATGTTTTGAAAATTCAAAAAATAGATATCATAACCAGTTTATGATCATCCATTAGGGTTTGGCCAAAATATCAAAAACCTTTTTCCAATCTTTTTTCTAGGATCTAGATGTAGACTTTAATATTTGTAGGGTGTAAAATTACACGATAAAGTACACCCTCAGGTATTAAAGATACAAGGTGTAAATAAATGTCATTCAGACTTTAGAACGGTTAGGATTTAACCCAATAAGGTAGAGACTTTCTCATGAAGAGAGATCTACCTTGAACCTTAGAAAAAACCAACGAATAGAAACTCAACTTAGAAAAAAAAAACAATCAAACAACAATGCAGCTTACCTTAGGTTGGGTGCACTAGGGGTGATGCGTCTTCCCCTTGCACAACCAGTCCCTTACTCAGACTCTCGCAGACCATAGGTTCCTAGTAACCATAATACTAGGTACCGACTCCTAAACATTAATCATAATTTTATGATTAAATTCAAAAACCCTTCTCAACACACAACACCTCACACAGGAGGCACGACAAAGAGCCTTTGCCGTCGCCAAACGACGTCGCGGCGCTCGCGCCCCCTCGACAATGAGTACAAAATTTCTTGAATATTTATATATTTTGCATTATTTTTCGAGTACTCATTTATTCTTGAATTTGCACTCGCAATCTGTCAAACTAAATTCTATTTGATATGATATACGTTTCTTTGATGATACTATGAATATCTATTATGTTTTGATAGAGGACTTGTCAGTAACTCCATGCTAACGGAGAGTAGTTAGCCTATGTGCACATAGTATTCTGTATACCTAGCTGGTGAGAGAGGCATCAGCCTGTGGCGACTGATCATCCCACAATAGTCACCTTCGGGTGTCATCTGATCTCTGACATGTATTCCACTACGTTATGATAATATGTTTAGTATGTATATGTATATGTATATCAAGATAAATCATCTTGCAAACTATTAATATCTAAAATATCTAAAATGTATATTAAATATTATTCCCTCACTGAGTTGGTTGAACTCACCCTTCATTCTTAATATTATTTCAGGTTCTTAGTTTCTGTTAGCAGGTGGACTTTGTTGAGTGTTCCTGCTTCTTCATTTTGGTCGGTATGCCTTGCTTATTTTGTGAGGCTTTCCTTTTAGTATTGATTCGATGTCTTAGACGCTCCATTATTACCTTGTTTTAATTAAGTTTGGATTTTGACAATGTAATGAGTATTATGGATTATTGTTTTTATTTTAATTACTGATGAGGAGTTTTAAACTATCTTTTGGTTTCATCAGTTTTGAATAATATAATATTTATGAAGATTATGAAATGCTGCGTATTTTTGAATAAATTGTTCTTTTGATATGTCTGTTCTGAGGTTTAGCGTAGGTGGGGTGTCCTTCTGACACCGCTCCTACATGCGCTGCCGGTCATGGACCCGAGATTCGGGTCGTGACACTGACAGAGAATCAGCTGACACATTTTTTATGTCCCAGACACTAGTTGCATGACCAGCAAATAGATAAGGGTCATAAAGTATTGCTTGAATTGAAGCATACTCAGGCCTGTCATCTGAATTTCATGCACAAGAATTTATCAGCTCCATTTTTCATCAGAGTCCTTCACATATCAACACACAGAAGCATCTTTTAGGGGTTATCTCGAGTTATACCTTTGATTTTCTCCAGTCTTATACTCATAGGCAGCTTAAGGGTTAATTTGTCATCAGGGCTCCATAATCGTCTAGTGATCGATAAGAAATTACCTATATTCATTTAAAAAAGAAATAAGTTAATTGCTTTGAATGTAGAAGATGGAAAGAATGGGGCAATTGGGATTCAACTGAATTGTTTTCCCTTTGTTTCTCATTTTTAAAGAAAAAAAGTCATTAATAATAATAATAATAATAATAATAATAATAATAATAATAATAATAAAGCACTATGCTTGTGCTTCACACCTGAAGCTGGAATTTGCAAACTTGAATCATTATATAATCGCTGCCTCAGCACCTTCTAAATACGTCCAAGTTGGTATTCTCAAACTTTCCTTATACAGAGATTAGAAACAATATATATGATGTAATATCATAGTTTTTAAATTCGACCCGGTGATCGACCTGGTATAATGATTGGGTTACGGGTCAACCCAAAAAAAAAAACAATGGCTACTAAAAGGGCCACCGTTACTCCACCTGTGATAATCAAGTTGATTAAATCAACAAAACATCACATGCCATTAATGAACCATAATAACCATCTCCTCTTTTCCAATACCAGACATAAAACCTCCCCCCTTTCTCCAACGAGACAAAACAAAACAAGATCATAAAAAAGTAACTCGGTGGCTGCTGAAAAGGCCATTGTTACTCCACTCATCTTCCATTTAATAAATCCTTTCTTTTATTCATTTATCTCAAAAGTAAAACTGCAACCCTTTGTTTAGATTCCAGCTTCTTCTCCTTCTCCTATGAGATTGAAAATTGTTTGAGTATAAGCAGAAGATAGTGGCGGAAAAGAGAAAGATAGCAAGAGTGAAGATGAAAGGGTATTTTCTTCCTTTGACCAGATTTTGAACAGATGTCATCGCCATGTGGTTTCTTTTTGTGGGCTTTTGGGAGAGAGAGTTTAAGCAACTAGCAAGGATCGAGATCCATGGAGATTTTGGGTCGGAGACAGAGAGAGAGGATGACATTCAATCAGAGAGAGAGAGGATGGAATTCAACAAAAACGAGATCGTTTTACTGATATATATTATTAAAAAAATAGTCGGGTCTCAACTGGGTTTACCCGGGTCGTCCAGGTTCCGGGTCAACCCTCCGGATCGACCGGGTTTTGCCGAGCCAAATCTCAAGCTGGTTTTTTCTTTAACCCGGCCCGGTTCCAGGCCCGGGTCGACCCGCCGAGCCGGGCGGGGTTTTAAAACTAGCAATAACATCAGGCACTGACCCAACCTGTCCTGACTCCTCCGTCACAGTGACTACCAAGAACACTTCCCCACCCTTCTTCAAGGCCTTGTTGATCGCAATGGCTGAAACCAAGCTACTTCCCTCCTTTCAACTTTCAGCCACCACTACCTTATGACAAGAGATAAAACGGGGACATACCTCATTCGCAAGCAGAATCCCATCCAAATGAGGCATCAACGCAATCTTAGCTTTCTTCAGAAAGTCTAAGCCAAGAATGATGTCGAAATCGTCAAGCGTCACCACTAACAAATCCTGCTTTCCCTGCCACTTATCCAGCACCACAGGCACGCCATAGGCCATGCCCAGTATCCGCTGCGCCTTAGCATTCACTGCCTTCATCGACGTCTGGCTGTTACTCAAGCGCAACCCAAGGTGCGTCACCAACCTATCGGCAACGAATGTATTCGTAGCACCAGAATCCAACATAGCAACTATCTCCTTGTCATTAACTCTAATTTTAACATACATTAGAGTATCCCCAGCACCCAACTTACCTTGTCGCAGCACATCAATCCGTGCTAAGTCAGTTTCGACAAGGCTGGATTCGGCTACCAAATCCTGCATCTCCGCAATCAAGCAATTCAGTACACGCATTAGGTTGATGTGCGTGACTGCCTCCTTTTGTTCACTGTCACCCACAAGAATTGCATTCAACCTTTCCTTCTCTGGGCATTCTCTTGCGTAGTGTGGTCCACCGCAAATGAAACAACCTGCTTTCGGCTTGTTGGAGTCTCTACCTTGTTGCACTTCAGCCTGCTTTCCCTTTCCCTTGTCAAACCCAGGCTTGTATCCTCCCCCACTGAACTTCATTTTCTTCCTCTTCTCATCCCTCCTATCCCTAGTCTTGAATTTCGAGGGAACAGCAACAGAACCATCTCTCATCACCGTCTTGAAGTCGACCAAACTATCTACGACAGCAATGGCAGACGGTAAGTCTTTGACATTCTGCCTCCGCAACTTAGCCTGTGCCCAAGGCTGTAAACCCGACATGAAGTTGAACAATTTATCTTCCTCCGACATGTTCTATGTCGAGGATCAAAGAACTGAAATCTTTGACGTAATCCCTCACCGATTTGTCTTGCTTCAATTTCTTCAAATCTTCCCTAGCCAGCCAAGACGTGTTGTTCGGCAAGAATTGTTCTTTCAACTCTTGTTTCAAACGATCCCAAGTTTCAATCTTAGGATGCCCAACATTTAGATCATCCTTGATCCGAGTCCTCCACCATAGCTTCGCGTCACCGCTCAAATACATCATTGTGATGTTTACCTGTTCGTCAGCCCCAATCCTGGCCACCCCGAAGTACTGCTCCATGTCCCACATAAAGTTTTCCAACTCTTTGGAACTTCTTGCGCCACAGAATGGCTTAGGTTCTGGTACTCTGGGTTTGGACGAGCCACCACCCGTGGAGGCAGACACTACTGCCTTTTTCAACACCGCAATCTCCCCCTCTAGAATTTGTATTTTGCTACTTACCTCTGCCGCAAGATCCACATGCTGCCCCGCAACCCTCTCTGCCATTTCCACAGCATATGCAAGCCTGTCATTCAAACTTTCATTTTCGTTTTTGGTCAAGGGACATAGAACAGTTTCAATGTGAGTGAGTCTCTCGCGAATCACCTCCATGCCTGATGGCATTGGACGTCAAACAACAACGTTACGAACAGAACGAGCCAAAGCTCTGATACCACTATAAAACATTCTAGTCTTATTTCATAAGAACTACGTGTAGCATAAACAAATTTGCTTTCCTGGTAGCAATATTTTCAGCTTCGTTTAGGTTCTTTGATGCCCATAGGACATGAAAACTTTCCCCATTTCCCAAGGGTAGAACCATATATCTTAGTTCTCCATGAACCAATGACCATATCAGTAATTCCTTGGTTAATGCTTTTTTATGGAAACAATTTCTTTCTTTTGCAAACAATTTGGCAAGCAGCTTCGCCGACGCCATGAACCAATGACCATATCAGTAATTCTTTGTGTGATGGGCAGTATTTCATTCCTAAAGCTGCTACTAATTGATAAAGAAAATATACAAGTCAAGAATTTCTTTTGATTTCATTCACATACATAGGTTTTGATTAAAAATTTCAGAATGAGGTATTACAACTGAGTGGAAGATTACATTCCTTTTGATTTTGATGTAAGTAGTATAGTTTTAAATCTAATCTTATGGATTATTTGGAGAATCTAAATGAGTTCAAATTAGAACTAGAAAAGTCATTTACATCAGTTAAATCTAAGTTAATTTAATAATTAATTTGATCAAATTTAATTAGATATATTTTTATAAAAAACAATTGAACTTCTTGTTGATTTAATTGAGTTTCATTAGTTTAATTAAATTGCTAAAATTATGATAATATCAATCAAATTTTAATCAAGAAAAAAGCCCTAAATCTCAAAATTATCAAATCAACCCACTAAACTATGTTTTATCATATCGATTAAATAATTATAGTTTATCATATAGATTAATCCATGATGACATCCAGGTAAGTTCAATAGAAAATCAACGGTCCATATTTAATCTCCCTAACTCTCTAAAAAGGAAGCAAATCCTATTGGCCGCTTCACGTGCGCTCGGATCTCCATCACAACCGTCCATTGGCTTCCCGATCAACGGCTCAAATCCTATTTCACTGTCTCCTTCCTTCCTCCATCACCTCTCCCCTCGCCTTATAAAAATCGTCAGAACCTCCTATCCCTACCCACCAAAAACACTCAAAACCCTAACTTTCCCTCGTTTTCTCGAGTAAGAAACAGAAACCCGAAACCCCATTTTCCCAACTTACTTATTTCAATGGCTCGCACAAAGCAAACAGCAAGAAAATCCACGGGAGGAAAAGCCCCAAGGAAGCAGCTAGCCACCAAGGCAGCCAGGAAGTCAGCTCCAGCCACCGGAGGAGTGAAGAAGCCCCACCGTTTCAGGCCAGGAACAGTGGCGCTGAGAGAAATCAGGAAGTACCAGAAGAGCACCGAGCTGTTGATAAGGAAACTGCCATTTCAAAGGCTGGTGAGGGAAATAGCCCAAGATTTCAAGACAGACTTGAGGTTCCAAAGCAGTGCCGTAGCAGCCCTTCAAGAGGCAGCAGAGGCATACCTTGTTGGGTTGTTTGAGGATACAAACTTGTGTGCTATTCATGCTAAGAGGGTCACCATTATGCCTAAAGATATCCAGTTAGCCCGTAGGATTAGAGGAGAGAGGGCTTAGTGAAGTTGGATCAGCAATATCTGCTGAGATCCCTTTCGTTTAGCAGATTGAGCATTTTGGGTTTGGTTCATTGTAAATCTTTTCAGGATTTAATGGGAAATTGCGTTGCCTATTTTTGAATTTTAATCTTAGCAAATGCAATATTTATAATCAATGGATTAGCTAATTTCGGGTCAAGACTGCAAGTGTTAATATGTTGATTAATAGACATGCTCAGATCTTTATTGTTTTTACTATGTTATTTAATTGATTGAATTTACTGGGTCAAGGAGGTTAATTTGTGATATGGGGTGCTATCTTTATTGTTTTTTTTTTATATTATTAAGATATTTTAGGTTTGGATGAGTTTCTTAGCGAGGAACCAGAATTTGATGGCCTGGAACTCAACTATGTAATTGTTTTATGCTATAGTTTGTGTTCTAATTGATATATCGGCCTGAAATACATCAGTACAATCGATCGCTTTAGATGTATGATATTGGTCCTTGGACTTAGTTCAAAGGCTTTCAAGAACTAGGAGAGTTCACTCGAATGAAAGCATAAACATGAATGATTTTTCTAGTTGGATTATGCACTGTGTTAAGTACAGACTTCATAATGCCCTGATCCTTCAGAAAGCAATTTCTAATGCTAGCTTAACTTAAGCTTGTAGTAACTGGGATCTCTTGTAATTTCGGTTCTGTTTTCTATGATTCTTCTTATCTTTTTCAGTAGGGTTGAGCTAGCACTTGAGTTCCTTTTTTATTTAATAAAAGATTTAAAGAAAAATTAGAAAGTGTTGTAATTTGTGATTTGCTGATGCTAAAACTAGCAATCATCGTGAGCCGCAGAATGGAGATGATTGGGACATCAAACGAGAAGATGAGGACAGGCGATCAAGTTTCGATTGATATTTACAAGTTAGGGAAGACTATGAGTGAGGAGTTGGAGATCTTGCATCCTTCACTTGATGACTGTTGCATTTATAGGGTTCCTAAGGGGTTGCGAGTGTTAAATGAAAAGGCCTACACACCACAGCTTGTCTCTATCGGCCCACTTCATCATGGCAGGGAAGAATTCAAAGCAATGGAAGAGTACAAAAGAAGGTATCTGCAAGATTTTCTTGCGTGGAGTGAATTAAGCTTGGAGGATTTGATTGGAGTTACTGAGATGGAAGATGGAAGAGACATGGCTTCGTAATTGTTATGCGGAAGCAATTGAACTCATTAGTGATGTTTTTGTGAAGATGATGTTTTTGTAGACTTTCTAAGAATCTGTCAGCAGCCAACAAAGCTTCCTCAGCCAAGGAAACTCAAAACTCTAAGCATGCCGAGTGCAGCAGAGCTCCGTCAAGCTGGAGTCAAGTTTAAGTGTTGGTGGGAGAAACCACTGGTGGTGGCTTTGAAACACTCAGAGGGGATAAAACACAAAGTTTTATTTCAAGAACAAAAGCTTACAAACACAAAAAGCTTACAATACACGCCCTCTCTCTTCTCTCTAGTGTTTCTCTCTAATCTCCCACTGCTACATAGGGCAGCAGCTGCATACAGCAGTAGGGCTGCTGGTGGCAGCCCTTCTCTCTCTTTCTCTCTTCTTCTCTCTTTTGTAACTCTACTACAAGACTCTCTCCACACATAATAGCATAAGCTCAGCTTGCTATTTATACACGAATTCAAAACAAGATATTTCAACCTTCAAGTGTGAAGGCGGCTGGCGGCTGACGGCATACAGCTGGTGGCTGGGCGGTTGGTGGCTGGGCAGTGACAGCTGGTGGCTGCCTTCCTTGACCTTCTAGATGGATTGAGTTTAATACAACAAATCTCCCCTTTAAACTCAATCGAGGGATGTCATGCCAAGCATGAACTTTAATCGGATAAATACTTCTCCTTTTAATGGCTTTGTGAAGATGTCAGCAACTTGATCATTTGTGTTGCAAGATATCAGTTGGACTTCTTCATTCTTCACATGTTCCCGGATAAAGTGATGACGTGTATTGTTGTTACCCAATTTTTGACCCACCTTTTTGATAAAATCTTCGGAAAATTCAAAAATAGCGAAAAACAACGAAAATCCAAAAAATATGTTTTTAATATGTGTGCATCGTTTTTAGCATTTTTAACGTCGTCTAAAAAAAAGAATTTAAGTTTTCATAGGTTTTTTGGAACGCGTTCGACTTTTCACGCGTTATTTTTAAAGTCATTGATTTTCCTCATTGAGTCGACGTTGATATTGCTCGTTTTCAAAAAAATACAAAAAAAAACAGGAAAAATCAAAATTTACAAAAAAAAAAGAGTTGAGGGACCAATTTTGAGGCCCAAGCAACATTTTGCCTATAAATAGCTGCCTTCAACACAAACCAAAGGGGGGGTCATTTTGTAATTTGGGAGAGGCAACACAAAAAAGGGGAAACCCTAAAAAACTAAACCTTTTCTTCTCCCTAGCCAGGACCGGCCGCCAGCCTTGGACCCCCCTGTTTTTGATTTTCTTCTTCCCCACAGCAGCCGGCACAAGCAGCAGCCCCAAAAGACTTTCCCATCTCCTTCTTCGCCTGAGCCACCACCACTGGACCTTCCACCTCTGCCTCTCCCCCCTCACAGCTTCCCCACACAAGGCCACTTCCCCTCTGCCTCTCTCCCTCTCGGCCGCTCCCTCTTCTCCAGCCATAACCGCCGCTGGAACCTTCCCCTCTCTCGGCCGCTCACTCCCCTGCTCCCAGCACATTCCTTCTTCTTCTGGCTCTCTCGGCCGACCCAGCTCCAGCAGCGAGACCCACGAACAACAGTAGCGAAGGAAGACCATCAACGCCGGGCTCCAGCGAGCACCACAACAGCAGTAGCTCCTCCCCACAACAGCCGGCCACGACAGCTTCTCCTCCGATCTCCATGCCCGGCCACATATCCACCATCAGCCAGCAGCGCCGTCCGAAGCAGAGGAGAAGGAGATGAAATCCATAGCAGCAGACCCGAACGGGACAGATCCGGGAGAAGAACCCGAGAGCAGATCTAAAAAAACAACAAAGAAAAACGACTAAAATCAACTGCCTGTGTTGCGTTTTTGGTTGATTTTGCAGGTCACCATCGGCAGAGAAGAGAAAAGGAGAAAGCAGGGCAGATCCGCCCATTTCCGGCACTGTCAGCGGCGGCACGTGAAGCCACGCGCCGCCATTGTTCCAGAACTGTTCAGGCAGTTCCAGATGTGTCCCTCTGCAATTTCTGGAGTTTAGGGACTATTTTGTAATTTTTAAATTATGTAATGTAATTTTTGTTTAGTGTTTAAATTTTTTATAATTTTGTAATGTGATGTACAAAAAGAAAAGAAAAGAAAGAGAAAATAATAATAGAAAAAGAGATGTGTGTGTGTTTGTGTATTTTTTTTATGTATGTTATTGAATAAAAAAAATGAATTTAATATTTTAATTTATATGCACAAATATCTAAAGGACAGATAAAATCATGTTGTATTTTCCATGAAAATGTAGAACATGTATCTACATATATTTTGGGAACTAATAACTGATTTATCAAAGCCTTAGAATTGGGATAAAATTTTATTTTTAAAAAACACATCAAGTTCACGAAGCAGCTTACCTCAGGTAGGGTGCGTTAGGGGTGCTAATACCTTCCCTAACCACAACCAGTCCCTTTCCCGTGAATCTCTGACAAGACCAGTACATCAGGTTTCCTAGTAGCCCTCAATAAATTACTAGGTGGCGACTCCAACGAACCAATCATAAGCAAACGAGAATGAAAAGAATCGCCAGCCGATGCCGCGCGGATTTTCTGACGTGCGACATGTATCAATGTGTTTGCTCCTCTCATGATATACTGGGTTCTTTGCCAATGCGATTGCTGATCGATTGTCAATATAAATGTTGCGATGTCGCGGTCGCACAAATTAATTACCCTAGCTTCAAATACAACACACAAGATAGTATAGAGCAAGCAAGGGGTCGATCCCACGAGGAAGTTTCAAGTCAGATTTTTATGTTGTACGTTATGTAATTGGGGGGATTTGGTTTGTGATTATCTAAACTATGGCAGCAATTAAACTAGCAAACAAAATTAATTAAAACCGAAACTTATCAAGAAAACAAACCTTGGTCGCAAGCACACATCCACCAACGGAAATTAGAACCGATCCTTGAAACGAAAATTGTAGTTTATGTTCTGAAATTTTATCTTTTCTTAACGTTGATTAATTAACAGATCCGCCGTATAACTAATCCTAACCAACAAACAATCAAAGTGTCCGCACTAATGATTCAATTTAATGGTAGCTTTAAGAACTAGATAATTTCATCAAGATTAACATACAAGCTGTCCGCAGCTGGTGTCACTTTGTTCAAATGTTCTCCCTAAGTTCAATAACGTAGTTCCGCCACAATTATCAAGCTTAGTTGCTTCACAAGTTCATATATCACAACTCCAGTTTTGATATTAAACTTAGCAATAGATTG
>Ga0325402_1000253_pt1 | contig 32955 bp, 25 predicted proteins | sample PopdelMetagenome_22_FD_207212 | JGI IMG/M metagenome (GOLD analysis project Ga0325402, IMG submission 207212) | Populus deltoides microbial communities from Bellville, Georgia, United States - Xylem-PdKOR-R3 | ecosystem: Host-associated > Plants > Phyllosphere > Stem > Wood/Secondary xylem... | reverse complement strand
AAATTCATTATATTTTTCTAAAACGGATTATACGTTTAATGGTTTCTAAGAATCATTTTACATCATCTATTTAAAGATCAAATTTGAATCCAATATATATATATATATTTTATGTTTTAAGTTCCAATCTTACTCGCACACAAAAAGTACTGTAGTTCCTGTAAGTACTGATCTTTCTCGGTGAACTTAAAAAGAATTGGAGTGAGTTAGTGTGATTTTATTTTTAATCTTCACAGTTTACAACAAAATTAAATCCAAGTATCAAAGACCAATGGTTATTGATTGTGGTTCGGAAATGAGTCAGATCTTCTCGTTTTTTTCTCCACCTAATCTCAACTTTTTAAACATGGTTTTTAGCTGTAATTATTACCAAAATTATGCTGATCAGTTTTCCTAGTCAAATTATTGGAAATATCTTTAGTACCCTTTGAATATTCTTCTATTGTATGCATCATCATTTTCACAATCTAGATGATGGTCATTGTCGCGCGATGATTAACAAAAACTTACAAGTAAGCGTTCGATCACGATCTTAATGACATCACACCATGATTAATAAGACTTCTCTAATTATCTAGTTCTCAAATCTTTATATATCACCATCCGCCTTGATTTCTATACCACTAACCCTACTTTGTAATTGAATTCTCTCCACACCATTGCATACACAACTAGCTAATCTCTTACATTTTGCTCAACCCATTTGATTAAGTAGACATGGAGGCGGTGAACAAAGTACTATCCAACAGCGACACAGCAAATAAGAGACTCGAGTTTCCAGTTAGGAGTCTCCAGGCCTTCCCCATGCCTGACGGTCAGAACTCGATGGAATTTGTGGCCTTTGACAGGCTGCAAAAACCATGGAAATTTAAGGTCTCCATTCGCAATGAAGGAAGGTATCCCAAACCTTGGCTAAATGGCGAATGGGATGACTATGTTCATGAGAAAGGGCTCAAAAAAGGAGATAAAGTTATCTTCACTATGGATGATCAAGAGAATGGCGACAGAATATATTATATCAGAGCTGAGAGAAAGCTTTTCGGTTTCTGGTATTCAATTGATCAGCAGTAATGGTTCTATAAATTGACAATTGAGGCTGGCTCTGCCCCTATGTTTTGTGTCACAGGCAAGCAGAAAGCTGTATCTTTTGGGGCTGTTAAGAAATTCAGTCAGGTAGAGTAATATACTATAGGTTAAAAAGCAATATGTGTCTTGACTGTCTTGGAGAAGGTAAGTCCTAGCTAGTCTTGAGAACAATTGTCCCTATGAATTGTTGTCTTTCTGCCTTGGTAAGTCCTAGCTAGTCGTAAGAACAATTGTCCCTATGAGATTTAACCTGCCGGTAATTTGTCATATTTGTGGGTAATCTGTATCTTCCAGGAATTTGTTTGTCCTAATTAACGGACCAACTTCATAGCCAACTTTCGATCTCTATAAATTTACATGTTGCCATGCTACAAGGATTAGTCAGCTCAAACATAGCCTTCAAAGATGGGATGAAAATATTTTTTGATGGGAACTTCTTAAGAATATATATCCATAAGTTCAATGAGCGATATTGATGAAGTTCCATTAATAATTGAAGTTAAGAAATTTGTGGTTAATTAGCCATGAGCCCCACTATCTAATTAATGTTGGCCAAGAATCTTAATTAGATGCATGGCGGCGTTAAGTAATTCGTTGTTGATGTATTGTTCTTTTTGTTGATGTATTATTCACGTGTATATGAGTTTGAAAATAAGTGCGGTATGCTTCTTTATGTCTATTGAGAGTTGAAAATAAGGATGGGTGTCAGGTCATACATAGTGTGATGTTTCCAAACCATTTGTTAATCCCATTCTAACTAGTTAAAGTTACTGTTGACAGCTGATTAACTTTAGTTTTAGTTAATTTAACTAGAGTTAAGTTATTGTAATTAATCAAAACTAGTTTAAGTGGTGATTAAAGGGCACACATATATGGCTAAGATATGATCACTTTAAAATAAATTACGTTTATTTATTTTTAAAAAAACTAGATGCATGAACAGGCCGATCAAGTTAACCTCTCCATATATATACATTACAAAAATCAATAATGCAATAGCTAAGAGGAATAACAAGCAAGTAGATAACTAGGAAAAACAAGTTTACAAAACGGATCACAACTAAGTTAGAAATCAAAACCTGCGACTCCCTTTTCTCGGATAAGACACGACGAGTAAAAATAACTGAAATTAAACTAGCTAGTACATATAGAAAAAGCTGCATTGAACCTCCATAGCCTACGTTTTGAGGTCAAAGAATAGCATATTCCGAGTCCGATTCCAAAATCCAATTCACCTCCATAGCCTACTGCCTACGTTAGAAATTTTTGTGATCAAAGAATAAATATTGAACTTTTCTTTTCCTTTCTTCTTTTTACCAGTTGAGAGGGACGTTAATTGCTGACATGATTGATTAGTTGCTTGATAGATTATTCCTTGTGGAAAGCCTTCTCGGTCGTGATTGTAGTGAGTGAAATTGTAATATATTTGTATGTAAGTCGTCCACTTTGTTTACGTGATCCATTATCCGTAGTTGCTTGTAACGCAAGCTGCCAGCGTGTCTCGAATCTGGACTCGACTTGGAAAAAAGATCATGCCGTCTTTTGTAATTTCTCATGGAAGTGGTCGGCTGGCCTGACATTATTGACTTCGATTTACTTTGCTCGAACCTGGCTGCTCCTGTTGCATGCCTCAAAGAGCCAGGAGATGCTTCTTCTTCGTTTATTTTTTTTCCTGCGTTACTGCTATTTTTTTAAAAATATTTAATTTTCTATTTTAAATTATTTTAATTAGCTGATATAAAAATAAAAATAAAATCCCACCTGTAATAATACTAAACACCATCCTAGCCTCCCTCCGAAACGAGAATAGGCGGCCATCATGTACGGAAAGTGAGGGTGGTTGGAGAGGGACATCATTGAAATCTAATAGTGCATTTTTTTATGCCGGGAATGTGTTTCCGGCTTTCCGCCGCTTTTGATGATGGTTGGCCCCAAAAGATTGTCTTATTACATTAACAGAACTTGATTAACTAATATTTGTAGTAATGAAACATGATTGTTTAATATTTAATAAAACTCATTTTGCAACTTTTAAAAGTGTGATAAAAGTTTTTTTATTTAAAAATATATTAAAATAGTATTTTTTATTTTTTTTCAAGAACTCTAAAATTAATAATTAATTTAAAGCACAGAAGAAAAATCTAAATATTTAAAAAACACAATTTAGCTTCTACAAATATATTACCTATTATCTATCAATTGAGTTGTAACTCTTGATTTTATCAATTAATTATATCTCAAATGCATTAAACAATATCTTAAAAGAAGCACCAGGACATGTCTGCAAGATATAATAATATAAACTGGAAAAAGTAGAGGGGACCGTTTAGTTTTCTTGGAAGGTTCCTTTATAGCGAGGTCCTTTTGGTTTTCTCAGTCGTGGACTGACATTGCCGTCCCTTTTCTGTTCTAGCCTCTTGGTTCTCCTTCTATTCCGAGTTTCACTTGATTTCTTGGCCTACAAGAGTTTCTCTCAAGAGGATTTTAGTACGTGCATTGGATAGGATAAGAGGAATAGGATGGTATTAACCAAGTAAATTGTTTCTGTTTAAATTCAGTCGAAAAAATTGAGTTAAATTATTTGAACAAAGGTACGGTGACTTGAAGTCAAGAAAGAAAAAGCAAAATTTGAACACAGAAATTAAGTGGAATTAGGGCATGCTTAAAATTCCATTGTATGATGTCATATTTTGGAAATATCTGCTATTTTTAATTTTAAAATCATATAATACAATATCCATACTCTTACGCACCGGCCTAACTAGTAATTAAGCAGATCAAGAAAGAGATTAATGGTCAGCAAGAAAATCTTGATTGTTGTTTCTGGAGTGGAAATTGTGTAGAGAGAAGAAGATATTGTTTTTTTTTTTTTTTTTTGAAGCTGCACGAGGACTGCCATCTCTCTTCCTAATGGACTGTAATTTATTACAACATTGCAAAATCCCGAAAATCATGACTGTCCGTATATCATGTTTTTGACAGTTGTGGACAAAGAACAAGATATACAGAGGAGAACCTGAATCTATAAGCTACTGGAAAGGAAAGGAAAGGATAAGAAAAGAGATCAACAATTAAATTTAGATCGGCTGGAGAATCTCTAATTAAGCTACTGGAGAGGATAGAAAATAGTTGCTAGATTAAATGATTGAGGTTTTTATTTTCTTCAATTTAACTTGGAAAAATGTCAAGAAAGAATTATATTTTGGTTTTGATGAGCAAATGCGTAGTCACCGGGATTGATCAGCTGGTCTAGAAAAGACAAGAAACTCGATTCAGTATTGAATTAATTACTAAATTAACATTGGTGAGAGTGAGTGATACAATTAATTAAGCCTTACCATTAATTAATACTCTTCCAAGGCATGCTCCTATGGATTGATATTGAAATTGGATTTTGAATATTGGTAAGTTGTCCCATTATTGAACTACAATTAATTAATTAATTAATTAATGCAGGTATATATTAGACAATTTGAGCCATGATTTTTGGTTTCAAGTATGAAATTGACAGCAGACCTGCCCCCCTCAAGAAGTTAGTTTAAGTTCTTTAACTGTATCTTAACTCTTAAGAGTTTCATTTGTGTACGTACCTACCCGTCCAAGTGAGACCACATGGCGGCTTCACATCCACATTTGAGTGAAGCATGAAAGTACGCATTTTGTTAATTGGATTAAACACTAATGAGGGATATATATATATATATATATATATATATATATATATATATATATATATATATATATATATTCAGATAGTATTTTAAAACAGTCAAACACCTCCGTTGCTTGAGCCCTTCGTTTTATTCCGAAATACCGCTAGCTGTCGACACGATACGGGCAAGGGTATGGAATCTGAGTCTGACACCTCTTGAAGATTTCGAACACTGGTTTGCTAGTTCTGTCATGCGAGGCAAAACGAAGAATTGAAAGATAAAGAAGAAGATAAACAAAGTGTTGGGCTATTGGACCTTCCAAAAGGCTAAAATAGTGTTGGGCTATTGGACCTTCCAAAAGGCTAAAATATTTAAATATAATCCCAGTCGTGTAATGACATCCTTGAATCCTCCAATGGAGGGCTGGCTAAAGTAAATTATACATGCATCTTTCTTAATGAAACCAGGTTTTATCCGGTGTGGGTGCTATAAATTATAAGGGTTTCCTTGAGCAATATTTTTTTGTATTTACTCAACGTCTGTTAGCATTGTGGAATCAAATGAAGTACCTTAAAGTTTCTGAGGGTCTGTATTCGAGGCTTTGTTACATGATAATGTTGACAATGGCAGAGATTTTTGTTTTCTTTAATTGAACTTGGAAAATTGTTATGTACGGATCGTATCCTTACTATATATTAATTAATAACCTTCCTAAGCACGCTGCAATTAACTAAATGATACAGAGATTTGAATATTGATAAGTTGTTCTGAGTACTGAACCACATTTAATGCACCCTACCAGAAAATCGATGAAAACCAACAAAATTATTGACGGAAGTTTTTTGTTGGTAATTTTTACTGATGGATATAATTCCATCTTTAATTTTATCGGTCTATACCAACAGACCTTTGTTGTCGGTAATAACGACGACATAGATTCTGTCGACAATGCAGTCAGTATATACTGACGAAATTATTCCATCGGTATATAACGACCGAATGACAAATGAAATATATAGAATTTTGAAAAGGAGAAACAATGTGATGACGTGGAATTTTTTTAGACGATTTTACTGACGGAATGACTCGGGAATTCAAACTGGGATCTTCGTACAGTGACGTGACCCATTCACTGTCAAAATTACTGACGGGACGTGGCCGTCAGTGATTCCATCGGTAAAAGCCAATACATACACACTCTGCCGACTCTCTCCTCCTCTATTTTTCCTTCTTCTTCCCCATCCTAACTTGCCCCTCTCAAACTACAACCAACCACCCAGCCCAACTCCCCCCTCTTCTTAACACAAGCACTCAAGTTTCTTATACTTTTGTACGTGGTCACAACATCCGTTTTTCGATTAATTTATTGTGGATTTTATTATTTTTTGTACGTAAATCTATCATTTTTAGTTTTAACATTCAAATGTCAATTTTATTATTATTTTTAGTATATGTATTTTTGTTAACGTATGTACTTGTTTTATTGTTATTTGTCAAAGAAACTTGTAGTATGAATGTATAATTTTGTAGTTGTTATAGTTTGTTTTAGATTTTGTCAAATTGTATTGTTTGTAAATTGTTGACACTTTGTTTGAATTACACCGAATTAGATGTGTTGTGATGAAATAAATAATAGCTTGTTTAACGAGTCCTTTTTAATTTTTATTAATTCTATTGTAGAGTTATGATTTCTGTAAATTTATAAACGTTTAAATTTGTATGGATATAGATAATTGATAATGAATATTTAACATAAGTGTTTTTTTAGTTTGTTGGATAATGTTGGGACAAACCAATATTTTTGCAAATTTATTTACGTAGCATAGTTAATTAATACATGTTGTCATCATAATTTTATAAGGGTTCGATAGAAGTCATGGATGATCATTCATGGATGTATCGAGACTCACCCCAAGAATTGCGGAGGATGAATTATTGTAATAGGATTCATGGTTTTATTAATTTCGCAACATCTATTCCGAGGAATTTTATTGATGGCGGTATTAGGTGTCCATGCAGGAAGTGTAAAAATAAAAAGTTTCTGCATCAAGATATTGTAACGATGCATCTTTTAACCAAAGGGTTCTTGGAGGATTACCTGTGTTGGTATGCACACGGAGAACTATTAGTTCATAATGAGAGCATGGTAGAAAGGGTGGTTGGGTCATCTTCTAGTGCTAGCAACGTGCATGAAGTTGTAAATGACAATAGTAATCCTTACAGAAATATAGTTATGGATGCAATGAGAATGAACGAAGGTAATGTTAGTCAATGTCCAATCATAGAAGAAGAACCTAATGCAAATGCAACAAGGTTTTTTGATCTGTTGAAAGATTCTGACGAACCATTATGGGATGGCTGCACATGAACTAAAATAAATTATCGATTGTAGCACAGGTGTTCACCATCAAGTCAGATCACGGGTTGAGTGAGGCCGATTATGACAAAATTATCCAATAAGCGAGAAGCATTTTACCTGAAGGGAATAGGCTGAAAAAGAACTTCTATGCTGCAAAGCCCATGATGAAACCCATCGGTTTATGATACCAGAAAATTGACATATGCCCTAACTTCTGCATGTTATACTACCTTGAAAATGCTAAGCTGACCGAGTGCATGAATGTGGGCATTCCCGCTACAAACCCAGAACTGGTAAGGAAAAGACTCTCGTGGCATATAAAAAACTTAGATACTTCTCAATCACATATAAATTGCAAAGGTTATTCATGTCACCAAGGACTGCTGGGCACATGATATGACATTAATCACATAATACGGTTGATGGAGTGATGATGCATCTTTCTAACGGCGAAGCATGAAAACACTTTAATAGTATGCATCCTCTTTTTTCAGGTAAATCAAGGAACGTACATCTTGGGTTGTGTACAGACGGATTCAACCAATTTGGATCATTTGCTGCTCCTTATTCTTATTGGCCGGTCATACTGACATTTTATAACTTGATACCGGGGATGTGTATGAGGTTAGAATTCATGTTTTTATCTATGGTCATACCAGGTCCGAGCAGTCCAGGCTGGAACATAGATGTTTGTTTTCGACCGTTGATTGATGAGTTGACGCAGTTGTGGTCCTCTGAAGTTTTAACTTGTAATACCTCGAGGAAACAAAACTTTGTTACGAGAGCGGCTTTGATATGGACTATCAATGATTTCTCAGCTTATTGAATGGTTTCTGGTTGGAGCACGCATGAAAAATTAGCATGTCCATACTGTATGGAAAACAACAAGGCATTCACGCTAACAAACAGAGGTAAAACTTCTTTTTTTTATTGTCACCGTCTTTTCTTGCCACCGAATCACAGGTACAGAAGAACATAAAGGATTTCTTTATTGTCAGAGTTGAAAATGATATTGCACTCCCGCGTCTTTCTGGTGAAGAATAGAATGATGTTGTATTAGAGTACAGTGACATTGTGTTTGGTTTCCAATCAGGTAAGCTGAAGTTTGCTGGTTTTGGTTTGACCCATAATTGGGTAAATCGAAGTATCTTTTAGGAGCTTCCTTATTGGAAGACCAATCTTCTCCGCCATAACCTTGACATCATGCACAATAAAAAAAACATGTTTGAGAACATTTTCAACAACGTCATGGATGTGAAGGGGAAGACAAAGGACAACATCAAGGCTAGATTGGATTTAGCGTTGTTCTATAACCGTAAAAATATGGAGTTGGTTTGTGATGGGTCACAGGTCGCAAAACTAAGAGCAAGCGTCGTTTTAGAGAATAATGCACAACTACTAGTTTACAAATGGCTTAAGAGTCTGTGTTTTCCCAAGGCACATGTCTTGAACATATCAAGACTGGTTAATATGGAGGAATGCAAATTATATGGAATGAAGAGTCATGACTACCACGTGTTTATGAAACACTCATTCCATTAGCTTTTCATGATTTGTTGCCAAAGAGGATATGGAATGTACTCACGGAGATCAATCATTTCTTTAGAGATATATGCTCTAGAAAGTTAAACGTTGATCATATTGAAATGCTTGAAACGAATATCGTCGAGACAATATGCAAACTTGAGATGATATTCCCTCCATTATTTTTTGACTCAATTGAGCATCTACCCATACACGTTGTCATAACCCAATTTTTGACCCTTTTATTTTAATTATTATTATTATTATTTTATTTACTGAAAATGATATAAAAAAATGATGATGAAAAAAATAATAATGATGAGAAGCAAGTAAAATGAAATAAATGAAAAATGAATTAAAATTTGGGTTAAGGGCAACATGATTGGAAGTTTTGAGGCTTAATTAAACTTTGAAATTAATCTAATTAATCCAATCAAGGGTTTAATTGGTGAATTGATAAGTTTTGAGACTTAATTAAGCTTGAAATTAATTTAATTAATCAAATCAAGGTTTTAATTGGAGAATTGATAAGTTTTGAGACTTAATTGAGCTTGAAATTAATTTAATTAATCCAATCAAGGGTTTAATTGGATAATTAATAAGTTTTGAGACTTAATTGGACTTGGATTTAATTAAATTAATGAAATCAGGGACTTAATTGAATAAATAGCAAAGTTGGGGTTAATTAGAGGTCAAAATTGCAAAATTAAAGTCCAGGGACGGTTTTGTATAATTCGCTGAAATGCAGGGGTCCAATTAACGTTTATCCAAGGGCTTGATTACAAAACTTTCAAAACTTAAAGGGCCAAAACACAAATAAGCATTAAACACCAAAACAACATCGTCTGTGGATGCGCTGTTCATCTTCTTCAACGGACGCCCACCGCTACCAATACACCTGCAATCAATGGTTGGAAGAAACGAATTGTTCTCTCGCTATAAAAGCCAGAGAAGGAAAGGTCACAAGTGGACTGAAAGGGGGGAAGAACTGAGGGAAAACTGAGGGGAATTGGACTGAAAAGAAGAGCGAAAAAACCATAGACAGGGGATCACAGAACCAGAAAAAAAAAAGACAGGGGAGACAAAGAAGGAGCCACGAATGGTAGAAAATAAAGAACGCAGGAGAGGAAAAAACTGAAGCTAAACCCAGACAAAAAACCAGAAACCGGAGAAAAGAACAGAGGAAAAACAGAGCATAAATCCAGAGAAAGAAATAATACACAGAGAGACAGAGAGAACAAGAGAACAGCAATACACAGAGACGAGTATTGGCCCTGCCATTGACTTTGTCCCTGCAAACAATGAAAACCCAGAATCAAAACAAATTCCTAACAGGCCAATTCCCAGCAGGCCAGCTTCTTCATCACCTTCTCAGCTTCAAAAGTTGCTGAGAAAACAAAGGGAACACGCAGGCAGGTGAGCGCAGCAGGAAGACAAAGGGAAGCAACGGGCGAGGATCCATCAGCACTGTAAGTGTCTTCGGTCTCCAGCACCAGGTAAGCGAACCTTTGCTTCTTTGTTAATTTAATCAGCATTGGCTCTGTGCAAGTGAATTTTAATTCACTTACACACTGAAGCAACACGCGTGCGTTAGTGCACGCGTGTTGCTCAGCCCAGCCTGGTCACCGGCTTGGGCCAGTGACCGGCTGGGCTTGTCTGGGTCAAGCCCAGCCCATGTGGGCTGCACTGGGCCCAACCCAAAAAATAGAAAAAAAAAACAGAAAATATAAAAATGTGTATGCATGAATAAAAATAATGTAAATTTATTGGTTTATTCACTAACGCTAGAGTCAGGAATAAAAATACCAATTTAAATTTATATTATTTTTATTCGTTGTATTTTATTTTATTTAGCTAGAAAGATAAAAAAATATGTGCATGCGTAAAAATAAATTTATTTTTATTTATTTATTCACTGGCGTTAGAGTAGAGAATAAAAAAATATTGATCTAATTTTATTTTTTTCGTAGCTACGAATTTTTACCAACGCCAGAGTTGGAATTATTCGAGCTCGAATATTCACTGGCGCCAGAGTCAGGAATATTATAAGTAAATTATCACAGCATGAATTAATAAACATTTAGCAATTTAAGACAAAACCAGTAATGCAGTCTGCCTCAGGCAGAACGTTTAAGGGGTGATAATATCTTCCCTTTTACGTAACCAATCCCGAGCCATAGAATCTCTGATGACCAGTTAGGGTTCCTAGTGACCATAATACTAGGTGGCGACTCCTTAAACAAGATATTTTTCCCCTAAAAGAACCAGATGCCAGATATCTGTTTTTTTTTTCCATAATTCAAGGATTATTTTGTGGGCTGCCGCGATGTCGGGTGCGACACACGTACCGTATGAGGTAAAAGTTGGAGGACTGGTCCAATATAGATAGATGTATCCATTAAAGAGGTTAAATATTACAGTTGCAATGTAATTCATAATCAAAAGTTTTTTCATTGTTTTTTTAATTAATAATTTTTGTTTAATTCTATATATGCAGGTACTTGTTCAATCTTAAAAAAAAAGGTCAAGAACAAGGCACATATTGAGACTTCAATATGTGAGATTTTTGGTGTGTTTTTTTTGTTTTTTTTTAATGGTTGATCTCCCTTTTTTATTTTATTGTGTGAGATAATTATTTTTTTATAGGTGAAAAATTTATTTTTTTCTCCAATTGCTTGGTCTAACAAACAATCTAAATTCATTTTAGTCTGTTGTGTTTTTCTTTTCATTTTGGTCCTTTTATCCAAATATTTTTTTATTTGTTTTGTATTTTGATTTGATTTTTTTTAAAAATCCAAGATCAAACACTGACTCAATAAGAAAAACCAATGATTTTGAAAATATTATGTTAGTTGAACGCATTAAAGAAAAAATTAAAATTTGAATTTTTTTGGAACGACGCACAAAATAATACAAATACATCAAGAACATATTTTTTTATTTTTTATATATGTTGAAAATATTTAGAAAAAACTATGGAGTCAAAAATTGGATAACAATATTCATCCATCCTCAAATATAAATTTCCTTATTTTTCACTTTATTTTTGGAGCATGTCTCGTCTTTGGTTGATCAAAATATGTCATATATATTCCTGATCAATTCTGATGCTTTTCTTCATGCTTGCTTCCATAGGATGCAAGACTTTAAAATAAGATCAGCTTGTACATGTAGATACATTGGAATTTCGGGGCACCATCAGTTTTCAATTCTATCAATTCTAGATGCCTGAATTTAGACCACTAATGGTTACATAATTTTCTTCGTTTCTCATTACTCACATCATTTTCTACTTTTTAGTATGTCGAAGGTTGTTCGTCAATTTCTTCATGCACTGAATATATAGCGCTGTGGTTCCTGACTACTATTGGTTAATCACGTGTTAGAAACGGAACCAGACTTTTGTTAGACTTTTACTTATTTGACATTACATTATCCTCAACAAATAACATTCAGTTGTTGTCTTGTTGATACTATAAGAGACCATCGGATATTATAGGAGAAGTGTTTGTTTCTTTCAATAAGAACATGGCTAAACAGGAGAGAAAAAATAACCAAAAATATACGGAAAAATCACAAAACAAAACATGATTAATTGGCTTCTCTATATTAAGTCCATAAAAGCAGAGAAATGAAGCAAAAATAAAATACTTGAAACTGCCTAAACATATTAAAAACTATATTTTCTAAAAAATGCAATTTGGTAGTTTTCTAAGGGGTATTTATTAAATGGATCAATGGACCTTCTTTCGGTAAATTTTAAAGCCAATCGACCATACTTTGAAGTTCAAAAGAAAAACAATTGATTGCCACAATCAAAGCGCACAAAAAGGTAATTTTGCCTGTTTTGTATCCTGTTTTCCACAGTGAACTACAGTTGAAAGCTTCTCTAAATATGTATTTTGACGGATTCCCACCCATATTAGTGAAACTATCTTCTGTTTTTCTTTGTGGACCTATAGACTAAGACAACATTGTCTGTCATCTACTTTCCAATAACTAGTTCTAGAATATTACTTGCATAGGACAAAGTTTTTCTTTCTGTAGGTTTACTAAATTGTCATGCATGTACCCAGCCCGACGTTCACATGCTAGTGAAATCCACAATAATCTTTAAAGTAAAAGGAAAAAAAAAAAAAACCTCCACGTTGTTGACCACCAAGTTTTCCAAAGATCATTAGTAATTTCAGTGCATGTTCCCAATCCAAATTCTAGATATAACAATATGTCAACGCCACAGACTGAGGTTTATAAATTTCCATAATTTGATCAGTATGAATGACTTGTATCTATCCATCTCCCATATCACCATCCCAATAAAAATCTTCAAATTAACCATTTAGAACGCATATACCTTCTTAATTATACATTTTTCTCAGCCACTTTCTAAAAATGGAGGTGATGGCCAAATTGCTATCCGAAAGTGACACGAATAATAAGCGATTCGAATTCCCGACTGAGAGCTTGGGGGCTTTCCCTATGCCTGCCGGTCAAAATTCAGTTCATTTCGTTGCATTTGACATGTTAGACAAACCGTGGAGACTGAAGATCTCTGTACGCAAGAAAGGTAAGTATCTAAAACCTTGGATATGTGGTCAATGGGGGCTCTATGTTCTTCAGAAAAAGCTCAGGCCAGGAGATAGAGTTACCTTGACCATGCATGTGCAAGAGAATGGTGTAAGAAATTATCGTATCATAGCTGAAAGGAAGCATTTCGGTTTCTGGTATTCCATTGATCACTAGTTTACTGCACAGGCAAGGTTGGGATATCTTCTGGAGCATGTGTGGAAGCATTCTTGTAGAAAAGTGAAGAGATGAAATATAAGGGACACTGAAATGCGATGTCTGGGTTCATAAATGCTATGAAGCCGTGTATTTTCTTAAAAAACATCTATGTTAAGCTACTTGGTATGTAGCATATTTATAAACATGTCCGGTAAATGGCAATTAGAGGTCTGGATTCACACAACCTTTCAAGATTACCTTGAATGTTATGTTTGCGGTTAAGGTTGGTAAAATTTAGATTTGAAAATATTATAAATTTATGATGTTTTCAACCCAATTTTTTACTATAATTTTTAAAGTTATGGTCAAAGTAAGAGTATTTCTAGTCATAAGCAACCATGTATAAATATTTAATTTTATTAAAATATATAATTAGATATAATTTTTATTTAAAATATAATTTTTACATAAAAAATAAAATAGTTATCTAATTTTTTTTTGAATTTAATTTATGATGACCTGATTTATTTATAAAATTAATCTCAATTGTTTTTAAAAAATGCAAATTTAAATTGCCTAGCTGTCAAGTACAGGACTGATCACTTGTCCTTAACTATGATGATGAGCCGTTTACCTCATCACCTTCTCTCTTGTCCAGTACTAACTTAACTGAAACTCCAAAATAAACCCATTCTGAAAAGTTAAATTGCCTAGCTGTCTGCTTCCAGATGAGCTGTGCAGTTATTTGGTGATTGCCCAGAATTGCAGAAGCTGAGTACTCTGAATGAATGCGATTGGGGAGGTGCAAGTTTGTCAGTGATTTGGTAATCTATTTTGTAAGAGTTTCTTATAAAATTATAATTACATATTTTTTTCTTTTAATTTGTAATTATAACTATAATTTTGTAATGTGATTATAATGATATGATTTAATTGGAAGCCCCACCAATAGATATTTTTGCGTTTCTTTATAAAAAAATCTCTTCCTCCTCCATCTTCTTCATCCTTAATTTTAGAGTTTCTTTGTCTTCTTCGATCTTCTCCATTCCTAACACACCATCCTTCCCTCTCTCTCTCTCTCATTCCTTTCCGTTTCCTTCTCAGGTTCTCTCTAGAAAAACGGTAGGATTATTGTTTGTTTTTTGGATTAGAGTTGTTGCATTTCAATTTTGACAGTTGGTGAATCAGATCAGGGCTTGAATTCAAGTTGTGATATCAAGAAAAGTGGAATTGCGTAAAGTTTGATTTGTGGAAGTAGAAGTTGATTTTTTCAGAAAGGGAATTTTGTGTTGGGGTTTTTGCGTTTAGGTTAAGAATTGTGATGAATACGAGGAGTTCATGGGCTGATTTGGCTTCGAATTCTGTAGATGAGAGCACAAATGCTGGCTCTTCTGCTAACAATGAAAGTGTAGGTACTGCGGGAAATGCCCCTACTCGATCCACATATGCCCTCCCTCATCTCCGCAACCGCGCGTCATCTTCAGATCCACCAGCTGCTGCCTTTAGCGGGCCTGCGTCGAGTAATGATCGTCCTGGGTATGGTGGTGGATCACGCTGGGGTGTTCCCCGAAATGATTACCGCGGTGGGTATGGTAGTGGTGGTGGGATCGTGGGAGAGAGAGAGAAGTGAATCCTTTTGGAAGTGATAGGGCTTCTGCGAGATTGGGTGGATTCCAAGGGATTAAAGCATCAAACAAGGGAGTGATTGTTTTAAAGGGTATGTCATGTTTGTGGCTCAAGGTTTTTTCTTTCTTTCTTTTTAAAGGTTTATGCTCTGTGATTTTATTTCCATTCAGTGCTACTCATAATGGAAATTTCCGAGGTTGTAGTTTTGTTGCTATTTTCATTCTAACAAGGTTAGTTTAACTGCTTTATTGTGTATGTGAGGTTCAATGTGAGTTGCTTGTAATGTTCTTTGTCCTTTGGGTTTTGTTGGGCCTGTTTAGTTTTGTTTCTGGAATGAATTGGTGCCGATCCATGCAGATGGGGGTGATGGCCATAGTGAGAAATTGGGTGGGTTTCAATTTTCAAGGGTTAAAGCTTCAAACAAGGGAGTCACAGTTCTAAAGGGCGGGTCGTAAGTGAGAATTTTTTTGGTTCTAGTTAGTCTTTTTTAAGGGGTTTTGCTTTATTATTTATTTATGTTGTCTTCATTGATAGTGGTGGATTAGAGAGGTTATGTTAAGTACTAATTTTATTGTGTTGCTGGTTTTGTTCACAATGTTCAGTTTGATTGCTCTGATATGTTAGGTTCATGTGTGTTGCTTATTATGCTTTTTTGTCCTTCATTTTACTAGGGAGATGGGATTGCATTAAAAAGATTTCAGTAATTTTTACTTGATAAAGTACTTCCCGATAAATATTTATATATTTAGAGATGGAAAATGTGAAAATGAATGCCATTGCCTGTTGTCAGTCACATGTTAAGCTTGTTGTGTTGTCCTCAATAATCATCTGCCAGCTTTTCTTTATGTTTGTTCATAAAGGTTAGTTCTTATTTGCTTGTTAGTCTTCTAGATTTTGTTGTTGAATGTTTTAGTATATGCAGATGAAAGTGATGGGGCTAGTGTGAAATTGGATGTGTTTCAAGGAGCTAGGGCATCAAACAAGGGAGTCTCTGTTTTAACAAGTAAGTGGGATTTTTGTGGTTCAAGTTGATTTAATTATATTTATTTATTTCGATTTTCTGGCCTTCTGCTTTGTGAGTTTATTTATGTTGTCTGAAACCATAATGATGGATTGATGAGGTTATGTATAAGCATTGGTTTTGTTGAGTTGCTGCTTTTTGCTTTTTAGCATTCGAGTTACCATCATGAAATTTGACTGCTTGCTATGTATATTTGGTCGAACATTGTACCTTTTGGGCCTCGGTTATAGTACTACGGAGATGGGAATTTATTAAAAGGTTTCAGTTATGTATGTTCATTGCATGTGATTGAAAGCTTCTTAAATTTGTGGCAGAGGATACAAATTCAGTAGCAGTGTTTGGTTCCTTAAAGATTTTGAGCTACAATGTTTGGTTCCGAGCAGACCTGGAGATGCATAGGAGGATGGAAGCACTTGGTGAACTTATTCAACTACATTCACCAGATGTCATTTGTTTACAGGTTTTTCTTGTTCCCTACTCTTGAAATTGGATCTCCCTGTGTTGACTTTCATCTTAATTATTGCCATTTTTTTTCCTGCAGGAGGTTATTCCAGATATATATGACATATTTCAGCAATCCAGCTGGTGGAAAGCATATCAATGCTCTGTTTCTTCTGAAATAGCAAGTTCAATAGGATATTTTTGCATGCAGGTATGGTTTTGATATGTGCTGGATGGTGATTCTGCTTGTTAGTATGCTTCTGGCTTACTTTACTTACTGACAAAGTATGGATCCTGATAATTCTCTTTGTTGTACACTCTCTCCCCCGAACTGGAGAATCATGGAAACATGGTTTGATGTTGGCTGTTAAATGAACTTCTGCAGGTTTTCCTTCTTTTGGTTGAGTGATTATTGAAAGCTGAACTCAGTATGTAAATGAATCAATGTACAGAAAACTTGTATAAATGAAATAAAAATTGTGGCCTTTGATTGAGCAGCTCTCTCTTCCTCTCTCTCTGTCAATCATGCATGGGCAGGACTTTTGTTTTTTCAGAAGCTGCTAGCTACTACTACGGTCCTTAATGATACCATCAAGGTGGAGTTTTCTTGCATTGAAGAAACAATGGCATGGTTTTGATTTTGGTTTCTTGATTATAAGTCAGCTGGTTCTGTCTTCTGAAGATTCTTGGTCTCTGCAGATTTATTCTAGTTCTCTTGTATGCGTATTAATAGGTGTTTTCATGCATTCTATTGCCTAAAAAAAAAAAACTCTTGTGCTATCACCTATGTTTGCGTCGAATAGAATTCAGTTAATTATGTCATTAGGACAGTGCTTCTTATTAATACAAGGTTGTTTTGCTCTACTTCTTTTAAAAAGATTGAAGTCATATTAAACAAAATAGAGTTTTTCTATTGGAATTATGAATTTCTCGCTATTTTGTTGTGGATTTCCAGGCTCTTTGCTTATGCAGAAGAAATAGATATTCCAGTGTTTCAGAGAGTGACTCATCTTGAATTGAAGGGGAACTGTGTGGATTTATCTTCCAGAGCACCACATGTATAGATTGCTACAGAAATGGCCTCATATTGACTGTCTTGATTGCCGAATGGTAAATGATATATATTTCCAAACCACTCAACTTATTAAATCTTTTATTTAATCTCGCCTGATTAGCACACAGAAAGAATGTCATATTCAGCACTTCAATCATAATGATTTGCAAAAGGCATAGCAGGATGAAGTGAGAAGAGGTGGATATTCCAAACACAGCGCCATAGATTAGAGGCAGCGGCACAACAATAATCCACCACAAAGTACCATTTTAGCAATTGACTAAGAGCAGAAGAGCTCGAATGGATTATTGAACTATCAATAATAGTGCTATGAATTTAGTTAGATCACTGAAACTATCTCAGCATTCTAATCTTGTATCAGTACTCGAGGTAGAACTGAATCACTTACAGGCACAAGTACTCGTCTTGGCCTTTGACTCGGTGACATGGCCAATGAGAGTCTGAATCGAACTACTGAGATGTTGAGAGCACTGTAATTGGAAGTAGTAGACATATATTTATACTCTTATTTTGGAATTGGGCGGACAAAGTAAACCCCAAATATCATGGCTAGCTGAAAATGGAGAGAGAAATTCGGAATGAATCAATTTCCTGAGCAAAATAAAATTTGTTCTCCTTGACAAGAATATAATCGACAACTTTGTTTAAGAGTATTCTTCCTCCTTTATATTGGGCTGAATGCTCTGATTTTCTTAATGTTTCTTTCTTGATTTTTCTCCTTTTCAGCAAAATAGCCCCAACCTTTTCTTTCATTTTTTCTTTTTAACTCCAGTTATGATGCATGTAAAATAGGGTGTTTATTTTCACTACACCTTTTGCTTTTAAAGACACAAACAATATGTTTGATTAATGTTAAAATTTAATTTACTGTTTGTCGAATTTATTTATATTTACATTGAAAACACAGGTTTGTCAAAAGCAGCTTCAGGCTGCTTCTCCCCTTCTCCTGTGATCTTGATAGTTCACTCTCCACTATTTATTGTCGGACCAGGTTTACTTTATCCGCTCAATTCCAAAATAAAAGTATAAATATATGTGTACTACTTCCAATTACAGTGCTATATTAATTTGCGGTTTGAGATATTTTTAGGATAAGCATGAACGTGATTCATTGTATATAGACACTTTACTTTCCAGACACTTTACTCATTAAAACGAGCATTCTCCTCACAAATTAAGGATACGAGCTCATTAAAACCATGTTGATCAGCTTAAAAAAGCTGACCTCAACATTTGAAAATTCTACTCCCTCTGTGCCATTACCATTTATGCACTCTATACTCGTTATTTTCTTCTCCAAACAATTATATGTCTCCACCCGTAAGCCATTTGTCACGCATGAGCTTCAAACAGTGTCCCCGAAGAAGAAGATTGATAAATTAGCTAGCATGAACTTTGAATGAATACAAATTTGATAAATCAATTTAAATTAAGTGACATGATGATCTATATATCAAAGTACACCAGGCGGCTGGCTATACCTGAAAAAAAGGAGAGATCCTAATTTGTGAGGAGAATCTCGTTTTTAACCTGCTAGCTACTGTTTTCAAATAAATTCAGCATGCATTTGAGAACAAAAGAGCAATTAATAGAAATGAGTTCGAAAAGAACAACAACCAGATATATAAAGGATTAGAAGATTGCCAAATTTTCCAATAAAAAAGATAGATAGGGAATATTAATTTGTAGATCAGGCAATGACGATTGAAAAGCATTTATGATGAATCAGATTTGCACAAATTAAGGATTTATGATGCCAAAATGTGGTGGGGTTAAGCTTTGAGAAAGGTGTTTTGAATCAGTCTCTGCTCCATCATGAGTTAAATACTTTTGTTTTTCATCAAAATTATATGTGCAAGTTTTTTCAAAGTATTTTTATAGTTCAAAAAATATAATAAATTAATTAAAAAGTTTATGTTCATATGTAATTAAATAAATTAAAAGTTATGTACACTAATAAATAAATAAATAATTATTAATGACATTTAAAAAGAAAATTTAAGAGAAACCAAGAGAAAAATGTAAATAAATATATTGGCAGATTAAATAAATCAAATAACCAAGCATACCATCTGCTTTAATTTATGCACGGCTTTTTATGCGTTCTTTTTTCTTGATTTGCTTTTTCTCATGTTTCGATTCTTGAAATATACTGAATGATTGATCAAATTCCAATGGTCTAGGTGCCTAAGTACCTGCTATTAGTTAATGTCGTACCATAGGCAGCAATCCATATAAATTTCTAAATTCCTAATATTTTTTATTTATATATTTTTTTAAGATTATGATAATGATTTTTTTAAAGTATTTTTTATTTAAAAAAATATTAAAAAAATAATTTTAATATCAATATATTTAAACAATCTAAATACATAAAAACAAATTTTCAAATTTTTGAAAATTTCATTCCAAACACTTCCCGACAGCATATTACTTCTTGGATCATATGATGCTGTCTGCACATTAATATATAACACCAAAAAAAAAAAACATTTGTAACACCTCATAATCTAAAATGAAAAGGGTACACACACACACACACAACAGCCTCTCTCTTTTCTAGCCGGTTAGAGAAAGGGAAGAAAATTTATTCTCATGAGAGTTAGGCAGCACAACAAAGCATAGATCATAAATTTAAAACGGAAGACAATAAGTAGCCTCTAACATGGAGCAGGCAACTACTCGTTACTCAACATTGACCCGAACATTAAATATCCTCATTTGGGTTTTAATGCTGTATCCTTTTCCATTTTTCCCATCGATCTTATTTTATTATATATATAAAAAACTTAGGTATTTTATAATTATTTTTAGACTACAAGACCCATAAAAAAAAAAAGTAACCGCCCCATTGTTGGATTAAAGATTATGATTAGTGTTGATTCCTCAGTTTTGATACCAAAAATGCAATGGCTTTCCCCCTAACTTGTCTCAACTGCATGCTACGCAATATTTTATTCTGCATCTTTAGCCCTACTGGTATCTTTAGCCATCATCAATTGTCTTCTCCAGCTAAGTGGCTGATTGGATATGTCGTGGTTGAAATGAAAATATGCAATATAGTGTTTGGTTAACACCAACCATGTTTTTTATTTATGTGGGTTCCAGTACAAAACTAAGGTTGGAATTCAGTTTTTGAAAAGCAATTACCAATTGCTTTTTATGCGTTTTGCCCTCTCTCTCATCACCAACACTTTCCCCTTGCTTTCCCTTGCTTTCCCAACGATCCCATCTCCTGTCCTTGGTTTTTTGTGTTTCAACTATTCTAGAGGGCTTGCTGCCGACAAGAATTGTGTATTTAAAAGTGTATATGTAATTATTTTTAAAGTATTTTTTATTTAAAAATATATTAAAATAATATCTTTTTAGTTTTTAAAAATTATAATTGATATTAGCATATTAAAATAATTTAAAAACTTTAAAAAAATATTTATTTAAAACAAAAATAAAAAAATTTAAATTTTTTTTATAAATATTTTTAAAATACAAAAATTAGTTTTTTCAAGTCGCAATTTCTTTTCAAAATTAGTTATAAATTAATTTTTAAAATACAAAATTAGTCCCGCCTCTCATTACTCATCATAATTTATTCTCCTTCATCATCCATATAGAGAACTTATTTTAATTGTTGTTGTTAAAAGAAAAAAACTTCGTCACCGTTTATTCCGTGGTTATTTGAAAATTATTTTTTAATTTTTTATATGTTTGTTTATTATTAAAAAATTTATTTAATAAAAAACATTTTTTAATATAAAAAAATATAGCTTGGCTTTCAACAAATAAATTTTCTTTTATTTTAGGTAAAAAATAAATTTCAAAAGTTACAAGAAATTAAAAATCATCTTGTTATAGGTTAATTATATCAAATTTGAATTTTTTAATTGCTATATATATTTTTTAAATTTTATTTTTATCTTTACAATTTAATTTAAATTTCTTTTATATGGATTACTCATTTCAGTTTAAAATTTAAATTTTTTTATAATAATATTATCGATGGTTCTACGAATAATCATGTATCAATTTGATATGCAGAATTTTTATGATAATTTGTTCATTAATATTGAATAAGATTAGAATATCCTTTTTCTTGATGTTTTCATTATAAATTATTTATATAATTTTTTAAATTTATTATTTTTGTTTTTTATGCAATTATGGAGAGATAATTGAATTATGATTTTTTTTTCTTAAGTTTTATTGAATCACTTTTATGTGCGTGTTTATTTTTATTATTATTTAATTAAATAAAAAAATTATTTCTAAAACCCCAATCAAATTTATATGTTGGGGAATCAACATCTATCTTATAGTTTTTAAATTTAATTATTTTTAGTCGATACCAAAACCCTAATTAAGTTGTCTAAAAGGCATGCTACGCATTCTTGTATTCTGCATCTTTAACCCTCCAGGTATCTTGAGCCATCATCAATTGTTTTCTCCAGCATCTGAATATTAAGAACAGAAAAGAATCAATTAGTCAAAACTTTTATCTTTGTCAAATTCATGAAATTTATGCCTGTGATAATTCAAAGGCTCAATATCAACAGAGAGATTGGAGATCACAATCCACAATTCTATCAACTTATCTGAATATGCACCCAAATGGCTGAATTGATTTTTTCTTACGACAAAATCTTTCAGTCAATTGTTTTACTTTTACACCATTTCGTATAAAAAAAAAGCATGGTTTTCCTGAGAATTCTCTTTGTTGTACACTCTCTCCCCCGAACTGGAGAATCATGGAAACATGGTTTTATGTTGGCTGTTAAATGAACTTCTGCAGGTTTTCCTTCTTTTGGTTGAGTGATTGTGTTTCATTTATTGGACCGGCCCTTGATTATCTTACTGATCACGGAATACGTTTGACCTATAACTAAATTTTAGCAGTTCCTTAAAGTCAGTGTCTTTGTAAAACATGGGACCAAATAATATCTTACCTGGATTTCATGTATTACATTGCCTTGTAGTTGTCAGCGATCCAACTTAAAGACTTGATATTGGCATTCATTTTTTTCTAAATTCATTTTTTTATTATTATTAATATTGCCCCCTTGTTTGCAGTTAAGCAAACTACCAGTAAAATCTTTCAGCACTAAAGCCTTTATGAATTCAATAATGGGGAGAGAACTTTGCATTGCTGAGCTTGAAGTACCAGGAAAAAAGTCATTAGTTGTTGCCACTAGCCATCTAGAGAGTCCTTGTCCAGCACCTCCAAAATGGGATCAGATGTTCAGCAAGGAACGTGTGGATCAGGCAAAGGAGGCCATCAACCTTCTCAAGAAGAACTCAAATGTGATTTTTTGTGGTGACATGAACTGGGACGATAAGTTGGATGGTCAGTTTCCTTTCCCTGATGGATGGGTTGATGCCTGGGTAGAGTTGAAGCCAGGGGACGATGGATGGGAATATTTAGACACGGTCAAAGATAGTAAATATTTATTTCATAAAAAAAAATAAAGATAGTAAGTGTTTCCAATTTCAAAATCATAAGATTTTAATTCCTCAGTTTTGAAACAAAAAATCTGCCGGAATTTCTTATTCATTCGTTCGCAAGGCCTGGCTCTATATTTGTTTGTTATTGGACTATCCTGTGTTGCATGATTTGGAATTTTGTTTTCATTTTTGGATTTTTTATGCAATACCCCTTCCAATCACATTCTGCGTCTTGGAATAAAAATTGTAAAAAATATGAAAAAAGTTGATTGAAAAGTAGTAAAAAATCAAAATGAAGCTGCTGAGAGAACCTAGTTTTTTGCGGTCATAAAGAGGTTCTGACTGAACATTTTGAAGAACAACAAAGACGCAGAAAAGGTAATGTTACGTGGAAGGGACATCATTGACGTCCGGGATTCTGTGCATGTGGAATGTTTTTCAAATAATGACAGTATGCTAAAACTAGATATCACTGGCGAGTATAGAAAGCACCGTTTTTTTAATAATAATAATAAAAAAACATCTAAACCTCATCGAAGTTGGTGAGAGATTTTGGCCTGCCGGAATTGCTGTTTAAACGGAGTTTACCTAAAGGTTTTTTTTAAAAAATTAATATTATTATATTTTTAAATTAAAAATACTTGTAATCTCTATTTTAATTTACTCCGAATAAATCTCATTAATTATGATGAAATATTTTGAAGAAGTCTCATTGATTATATGATGAAGTATTTTGAAAAGAGTGTTTGAGATTGTGATAGTATCGTGCTTTTAAAAAAAATTAATTTTTTTAGTTTTAAATTAATTTTTTATATATATTTTTGAATCATTTTAAAATATTGATGTCAAAAATAAATTTTAAAAAATAAAAAAAAATATTATTTTAATATATTTCTAAATAAAAAATATTTTAAAAAACAAAATTTACTACACTTTCAAACACATATGAAATTTAATTTCTATATAGATACGAGATCTTTGAAAATGCATGCAGTGTGAGAGGTGTAATAAATTTCAATCAAAGATGTCAAAATAAATTTCAACCTGTACAAAATAAATTTTAAATAGCAGCTTTTCCACGTTAGGAGCATCATATCATTGGATTACTGAAAAACAATTGTTTGTAGGTCCATCTTGCCTCCCTCTCTGGGTCGCACTAGCTTAGGTGGAAAACGCGGAAGAGATAAGATATATAAATGGTTGAGTACCGTGTGGCCCCATCAAAGCACTTGTATGGTCAAACAGCCACTTGGCCAATTTCTTGGCTTTCTTGCGACGTAGCTTCCTAGAACTTTACCTGACGATGGAAGCTGCTATTTAAATTTAAGAAAATTAAAAATAAATACAATTAAAAATATATCACCATGCTAAAGTATTAAAAAAATATTTCATACTTACTCTAAATAGAATTTCAATTCTTCACAGTTAAAACAAATATAATTATGTGTAATTTTCATTTCAGCATGTGACAAATATCTTCTATTCTCTAGACCATTTTTTCCCCGTGTAAGAAAAAATTGAAAATGATACTTGTGCCATCATGATACACCGAATCTAATAGCGGATGACAAATCTGATCCCCCTCACATCTAAACCCATCTCTTTCAAGAATAAATACCCCCTCTTGCTCCGTTACTCTGCGATCAGCCAGCTCGCACTCTCCAGTCTCCACTCTTCACTCACAATTCACCGAAAGCAAACTCTCTCATATCATCCTTAACTCTCCCCTACCCATTTAGCTCTATCATGGCCACCGTGATTATACGTAAACGACTCGCTCGCACAGACATCAAATCTTGTCTGTCTTATCCCACTGATGCACTCGGGCCTTTTCCGATGGTCGAGGGTCAAACGGCTATTTGGTTTCAAGCAAGAGATCCCACCGGGAAAGTTTGGAACTTTGAGCTCTCTAAACGGCCTCGTGGCTATCTAAAACCCGTCATGAGAGGTGACTGGTTGAACTACGTCCGTGAGAAGAGCCTTACAGTTAGAGATGTTATCGTCCTAACAAGGGAACAAGATATTCAGGATGAAGTAACCTACCACATCAAAGTTGAACCAGATTTGAGACTCACCTTGAAGACATTTTCTTCGGCTTATGAGGTGATCACCTTACTCTTGCTGTGTCATTTATGCTTTGCTTCTTTCGGTCTGGTTTCAGATCCCCTAGAGAGTCTTCAACCTCTAGGGTTTGGTTTAGTCTTGGGTTTATTTTAATATAATCTTTGATGGTATGATACTATCAATCAATATAGTTATACACTCACATAAGTTGAGTCTACTCAGTGTTCGAGTATACTCTACTTCTAGCCTTTCTTGGTCTCTAGCAAGTTCTCTCACATTTGATGATTGTGTTTCTTCAGTATCTGCTAAGCAAGCCATTGAATCTCTCTCTCTCTCCCCCCCTCTCTCTCTATCTCTCCCCCCTATGGCAACGTTTTTCCTGAAGTTCGTCCTGAGTTTTTTTGGTTTGTGCTAAAAGAAATAAAAAAGATACAGCCTTTTGGATGTCAAGTCAGATAAGTTGTTAGATTTGTGGATTCTGATCTCCAATCTCTTTGTTCAGCTTTAGAATTAGCATAAATTTCGTGGATTTGACCAAGATAAAAGCTTCGACTAATGGAGTCTCTTTTGTTCTCTTGAGTTTATTGGGATGCTGGAGAAGACAATTGATGATGGCTAAAGATACCATGAGGGTGGAAACTCTGTGCTATAGTAATTGAGTCTCTTAATGATTTGATTTTTGAGTGCATTTTCTTGAGTTCTTGTTTGTGCTAAAAAAAAATATACCTCTTGATTCCTACATAGCTATGCATGTCATTCCTACAACAACTAACACAGACTCTGACCAGACCCTTTTTTTTGGATACGAAATGGTGTAAAAGTAAAACAATTGACTGAAAGATTTTGTCGCAAGAAAAAATCAATTCAGCCATTTGGGTGCATATTCAGATAAGTTGATAGAATTGCGGATTGTGATCTCCAATCTCTCTGTTGATATTGAGCCTTTGAATTATCACATGCATAAATTTCATGAATTTGACAAAGATAAAAGTTTTGACTAATTGATTCTTTTCTGCTCTTATTCAGACGCTGGAGAAAACAATTGATGATGGCTCAAGATACCTGGAGGGTTAAAGATGCAGAATACAAGAAGGCGTAGCATGCAGCTGAGACAACTTAGGGGGAAAGCTTTTGCATTTTTGGTATCAAAACTGAGGAATTAACACTAATCATGATCTTTAATATTCCAACAATGGGGTGGTTACTTTTTCTTCTTCTTTATATGTATATATAGCATCTACTTTATGTGAGGATTATTTGTCTTTGAATCGCTGCACAATGTTAGTTTTTTTATTAGCTTTGAAATATATAACCGCTGTCTTGAAGCAAAAACGTTAGTCGATCTGTCCACTTTTTCTTTTTTCATTGCATCATTGACGACTAATTGAGTATGAACTGACTAATCCAAGTAGTGTTTAAATCAGTTGATACAAAAGAAAATTAAATAAAATTTTAAGAGAGAAAATGAAAAGAAAAAAAATCTAAATACAAAACTCGGCAGAAGTTGCATTATAAAGCCAAAGTTAAATAGACATGCTTGATAAAATATGCTAAAAAATATATAAAAAATAATATGTAAAATATGCAACTTTTTTTTTAATTCGCTTTTCTTATAAATCTTTTTTAATACTAATATAATCGAGTTTGAATTAGATTTATTATCAATATTTAGTTCAGGGAAAAGAAAAGGATCTTCTTAGATTGACAGTGTACTTGTATGTTGAATTTTTACATGGGTTTAGTGGATTGAGGGTTTAGATGTGTCTGTGCTTTCAATGAAATCTAGGATCCTATATTTATGTGTGGAATGTTTTTCCACCGCTTTCGAAGAATGGTTGATGGCTAAAACTAGGTGGTATTGACAAGAATCGAGAGTATCTGTTTCTGACAAAAAGTAGCTAAACCTTGTGCAAATTGGAGAGTTGAACACAGGTGAGAAGAATCCTTGCTTAATGAAAAACGAAAAACACGCACATAAAGTATTTATCATTATCTATGTGTCCCGTAAAGAAATAGAGACACTATTAGATTAGCTGATAAATATGAGAAAATCATGTCGAGTCAGAAAAAAGTGGAAGATTTAACTGGTCCGGAAAAGGACACGATCTAAATAACCAATAAAAGAACGAAAAACACTGAATATGGAGCAAATTGGAAGAGGACAACGAAAGTATTTATCATTCAACGAAAGTAGTTAAAGAGGCTACTATGGCCCAGGCCAGCGACGACATGTGGAAGCATAAACAGAAGCAAGAGAAAAACAAAAATAGATCGTGTCCTTTTCGCGAGCAAGAGAAAAAAAAAATAGATCGTGTCCTTTTCAGATCGTGTCCTTTTCGCGAGCAAGAGAAAAAAAAAATAGATCGTGTCCTTTTCAGATCGTGTCCTTTTCGCGAGCAAGAGAAAAAAAAAATAGATCGTGTCCTTTTCGCGAGCAAGAGAAAAAAAAAAAAAAATCGAAGCAAGAGAATCAAGAGACCAACACTTGTCCAGAAAAACCAAACCACCAATAGAACCCAAAAATAGATATACAAAACAGGAAAAAAAAATGTTTTCAAAATTTATTCAACCATATACCTAATCCTGCTTCCTCTCACCCTAAAAATCTATATGTAGTTTAAAGCCATCACCCATCAAGATAATACACAATACATACCAGGAATTCTAGCAAAGAGCTGATTCTTGTTGATATTAGAGCTGATTAATTCTTGTTGATAATCAAGATATTAAGCAAACCATCAATCGTTAGAGCAAGCAACAGAGGAAAAATAGAAGCTTCAACGTTAAGCAGATAAAAATAATTAATCTACATTGTTACCTTGCTTACTTGCCCTTCTCAAGATCAGTAAAATTGACATGATTGGTAAGGAGGCAATACCTGGGTTATCATATATCAAGGAGAAGAAAGTGAGAAGAGAGGTAAAGATGTTGGAGCTTCCTGTCTTGCCTAGCGATCATTATGGTGTGCTTTTAACAATATCAGGTCTGTAAAGTCAAGTGACGATTTTAGCTGGACGATAAGGCTTGGAACAGCTTGCAGAGCATGATGTTACAGATTTTGTATAGAACTTTTTGGATCGAAGTGATATGAACTGTTTATTGTTACTGCAAGGTTAACTAATACCTGTTTGTTTGTTGGAAACTATTTTTTTTAAAAAAATAATTTTATTAGAAAGTAAATTTTTAGAAAGTAAATTTATTTTTCGATGTTTGATAGTATCATAGAAAATAAGTTGGAAAACACTTTCTAGTGTTTAGTTATGTTATGGAAAATGAGCTGAAAAATAACTTATTAATATTTTTTTTCAAGTTTATTAAAATAATAAGAAACAAATATTATAAATTAAAAAGTTGAATGAGAATGAAATTAAAAAAAAATCTAATTTTATAAATTATCTCAAATAAAATAAATAACAATTAAAATAATGGAGATCAAATCTAACAGATAAAAATATTGAAAGATGATGAAATTAAAATAATAATAATTACAATTTCATAAATTATTTCACATAAAATAAGTAACAATCAAAAGAATAAGGACCAAATTTGATAGATAAAAAATTTCAATTAAAAAAATAATAAGAGAAAAACAAATAACAATCATAAAAATAGGGACCAAAGTTAATATAAAAATTAAATTAAATTAAATTCTAAGGGGTGAAATAAAAAAAATCAAAATAAAATATATAGCAATCAAAAGTTTGAAGATCAAATTTATTATAATTAGTAAATAATATGATATATTTTAATTTTTTACAATTTCTAGAAAGTGTTTTCTACTCAAAATAAAAGGAAAACACTTTTCTAGAAATTAAATCATATTTTTCTTTAACTGGAAAGTATTTTTCGTTGACCTATTTTTCTAATGACAAAAAAATATTGAAAAGTTTGAAAAGTAATTTTTAGAAAATCATTTTCTACCAAACAAACAAGGCTATTAATGTTATACATTGTCATACCTAGTATCAATTTACGGATTGCCCAGAATCATCTTATTCAGTGAGTTTTGAAAGCTGGACTCAGCATGTAAATGAATGAATGTACAGAAAACTTGTATAAATGAAATAAAAATTGTAGCCTTTGATTGAGCAGCTCTCTCTCCCTCTCCCTCTCTGTTAATTATGTATGGTTGATTTGCAGGGTATCTTCTTGTCGAAACTTAAAAACTTCGCATTGGATCCAGTGCCTCCTTGTTTCTTGACACAACTCAAGATCGTCAAGATCCACACATTTGATGCAAGTGAGGAGGAATTGCGCGCATGCTGTCAGGATTTTATTCAGAGTCTCAACAGTTTCAGAGAAGGTGTACATTTCAGGTGGCAGGTTGAACCAGAATAAGACATCCATGCTCGCTAGAGAACCAAAATTCGAAAGCATTTGCATGTGAACCATGCACATATTGTTTTGAGTTTTGACACAAAATTCCATGTGTTGAACAATTAAAATAACTTGTGCTCTTACATTTCTTTTTCTGCAGTAGTGTTATAGATCAGTGGTATATTTGTAACTGAGTTCTAGCAGTTCAATAGGGGTATTTAGTTCCTTCTGATGTGTACTTCAATTTCCTGCAAACATTTTTTCGTCCGATTCTGCTATCTATACTGGATTTTGTTGTATCTTAATGTTTTTTTGTTTATTTCATTGATGCATAAGCTTTAATTGCTTGTCTTCTGATTGCAGATTCATGATTTTACTCTCTTTTTTTTTGGCTGTTAGATATTGCATAGTACATCCTTTTTCTTTCTCTCTGTGGTTAAATCCTCCTCTTCCTAAAACCTGGTTTAGCCGATGACTCGGTCTAAGGCATAAAAATCTTGTTAAACTGAAGCAAACAGCGTTGAGCATGGGGTACCCCGAAGCAAGCAGTGCTCTCTGCTTGTGATGTTTTTTCCCCTCTTTCTTCAGACAATTGAATGCCACTGTCTTTGTATAAAAACACTTTGCATCTCTTATTATATATTTAAATAGTTATCATTATTTTTTAAAAAGTAATAGAGAGAATTATATATAAAATAGCACTGTAGATGAAGACTGAGAGAGAAAAGAAATTACAAAAAGGCAACTTGAAAAGGGAAACAAAAACAAAACTATTTAATCCAGTTCATTCATGATACATTTAAGATTTCTAAAAAGATCAAAAGCCTGTATAACTGAAATTTCAAACCGAGAATTTCAATTAAAAAACCAAATAGTTATATTATTCTTATCTTATTAGTATCACTGCAGTAACCATTGACACTGGCAATCAATGTAAGTATTATTGTCTCGCAATCATGGTAACACCTATCTAACTATTTTATCAATATAACTATCATTAAAACAACACTGACCAAAATTGCATCCAAATAAAAAAATTTAAATATCCATATCCGATTCATTAAATTCTAAATATCCATTTTATATATATATATATAAACTCATTTATTTGGATGAGATCTCATGAATACCTCTCCAAAAAATTACCATCCCTAATTAGCATTCATTCAGCTTGGCACATCATCTTCATCATTCTGTACAAAAGAATAGTCGAATGTTCTCATTGGGTGTTGTAGCCACTTGTTCATCATTCTGTACAAAAGAATAGTCGAATGTTCTCATTGGGTGTTTACATACTTAAACTCTGTAAATCAAAAGTTTGTAGATATATTATAAGACTAGCAAGTAATGATGTTTAGTTTATTATAACAAAAACATACAAAATATAAAAAAGATTGTTCAATGTAAGCCTAGAATGCATACAATTTAAAATCTACAAACATGCAAAAACAAATATTCTTTCATTATTGTTGTTAGGGTGAGATATTTTTCAGCCCTCTCATTTAAGGAAAATGACAAGATTCAAGAAGTATAAATACCCTATAAACCACAAAGGTAAAGAATCCATAATTTCTCATTTCTCAATATATATATACACATAACATTATTTTCTCTTATAAAGAAAGCATTGATTAGATACCAAAACAAAAACAAACTACTTTGTTTTTGTGATTTAATGATCTTTTGCATATTTATTTAACTCTCTCTACATAGTTATTGACTTGAACAAGGACTATTTTGCAGGTAATAGGCTTTCTACATCAAGCCACTACCTTTCTACATGGTTGTTAACTTCGAGGCCGTGGGATTAGTCAATGTGTGCGCATGCCGGCCCGGACACCCATGTTAATAATAATAAAAAAAGACACCCTGCCAACTTAAACTGCAGTATTTCTCTCATTAAACTCTATTTCCTTTTCTTCTTTGTTGTTCTTCTGTGGTTGTCCTTCTCATCTGTATTAGCTAACATGTTCAACTGGCAGCACCATAAAACTACTCAAGAATAATAGTACCATTTTTCTCAGTTTATTCCTTATCAAGTTTTAAAATAATGCACCTGGTCTCCAACCCATTAAGCCAAGAACCAGTAAGTTAATCAGTTCGACCACAAAAAGAAGATTTTAAGACAAAGGTGCACTAAAGTGGACTGCAAGAGTTAAGGTGGGGAAGACTTTGAATGCAAGGATCCTAGGAGTTGGAGATCGCAATTAAGTGATCTCTTTGGCCAACGTTCTGCAAGCTGCTGCCAAAGCACTACAATTTTTCCTTCATTAATAGCTTGTTTGGGACCCTGTAGTTGCCTATTATTGATAGAGTGTTTTTGTATATCAACTCAGTAAAATGCCAGCACACCCAGGAATTCATGAAAAGGACAACCATGGGATCCAAAAAGAAGCACCAATTTCAATAATCCAGTCATGAAGACAGTTACAAACTCACTGAGTAGCAACTCTCAAAGCGAACAAACAACCCACATAACAACAACCAACACACAAACATTGTTGAGAAAGCAATAAAAATCAATGAAAAATGACAACAATATTCAAAGCAGCAACCTCACCGATTCAGGGGAAAAAAAAAACACCGATTTATTAATCGAAAGAGCGGCATCTATCACAACTTCTTTAACCATTGGCTCGACCAGAAAGAATTCAGTCCACATCACTTAATACAAAAGCAATATTATTCAAAAGAAAGATCAATAAATAACAAAACACAAATCTTGAGACTTGGAATGATTTAAAATCTAGAAAAGAAGAGAAGAAATATCAGTCGACTGGAAATGGAAGAAAGTAAAATTACTCTACCTGTCTAGTTACCCTCCTCTGTCCAAGCCTAAGTAAAATTACTCTACCTGTCTAGTTACCCTCCTCTGTCCAAGCCTAATATAGAACTCATCATTCAACAGCTTCTCATTGTTTGTGCCAACATCAATTGCTACAAGCAAGCACTGTATGTATTGAATACAGTTGGAAGGTTTTAGTAACTAAATAGCAAGGGACACCTAATAGCTCTAGTAAAGCAGTGATTGAGGTGTGTCTAAATAATGGAAGAAAAATGAGTATATGAAATTGTTGTACATTTGATAGCAGATTTATCCTTACTGCAGAGGGAAGTAATCCTCCTAATGCTGTCTACAGAGAGAGTTTTCCGACCAGAATCCCCATTCCTTAACGAATGTAAAACCATTGCATCATTAAGAGATAAGAAGTGGTTTGCACATCCAATTTGTAAACGAATTTATGAGCATCAATACCTGGCAACCAAGACCCCCAAGCCCGAAGATACACTCACCAACAACAATGACTTGGATATTTCTCTCTGCCCAATTCTTCGATGCTTTAAGAATTTTGCCCCTGAAAAATTCAATTTTCGCTTAATACTCCATAATTGAATACCATAGATGTTTAGAAAAGAAAAGAAAAAACTAAAGAAAATCCATGTATAAAGGTGCACATGAATGAAAATGAACAAATGTTATTGTGACAGCAATTACTCAAGCATCATTGCAGGTTGCTGGAACTACTAAGGGCGTTGAAACACAATATTCTGCACAATGGTTGGATTAGGTACTAAACTTCAAATGTATAGTCTAAATCTTTCCTTCTTAAGGGATGAGTTTCAAGCT
>Ga0325402_1000251_pt1 | contig 33014 bp, 30 predicted proteins | sample PopdelMetagenome_22_FD_207212 | JGI IMG/M metagenome (GOLD analysis project Ga0325402, IMG submission 207212) | Populus deltoides microbial communities from Bellville, Georgia, United States - Xylem-PdKOR-R3 | ecosystem: Host-associated > Plants > Phyllosphere > Stem > Wood/Secondary xylem... | reverse complement strand
CAATTGCACCAAAAAATAATAGAAAAGCGCACAGGGTAACAAATAAAAAATGAAAATCATTATCATTTTTATAAATCAAGTTATTGAATATTTCAAACAAATCCCAATATTCAAAATTGCCTGTTATTTAATAAATACCTAAAATTCCTAATAATAAACAAAAATCATCTACACAATTAGTTACAAATATTTTTTTGACAAGCATTGGACACAATAGGTTGTGTGAACCAAAAACCTATTAATAAGTAAAAGCACATTCCAACCAATTCCTAAAAGTAACTAATCCCAACATTGAAGTATTGAAAAAACTCATATAAACAAAAAAAAAATCTCAAATGGCCTTGATCATGAGACATATAACTGTCGATATAAACAATAACCAAAATTCCAACCGTAGTAATTAATATTAACAAAATAAAAATAAGTGGGCCAATCATGTGCCCGAATTCTAAGGAAAAATCATTGTTGATGGTCCAAGATCACACATATTGATATATGGAACTACTATTTATTTGCTAAATAAGCAGATCGATCAAGAAAACCATAACTATACTTAACAATAAAACACTAGGAAAAACCCATATACAGTGAAGCTTTTTTATTGACACTGAGAAAAAAGTAGCAATCCCATTCTTATTAAAATAACGACCGGAAGTGTAACGAAAGATATAATCCATAAATATCCATACAAAAAATCTTATTATTTTTAATTAAAAAATGAATTCTTTCCTGTTTATGATTCATTATTCATAGACTCTTCTCTCTTTTTAATTTTAAAGAATCATCAATACAAAAAAAATGAATTAAGTTTAACTTATTTATCAATGTCTTGACAATTTTTATTTTTAATCACTATAAAAAATAAAACATTTGATGCCTTCAATCTAATTAAAAGAAGTACTAGGTATATAAAAATATGTAAATTTTGACTGATCTAGATTAGTTCATATGTTTGGGCTGAATAATGTATCAAGATATATACATTAAATTAGATAAGAGTTTTTAATTTTTAATTTTAGAGAATTTTAAAGTTTGGAACAAAACTCGAAACTTTTTTTTAATATTATATGTCTATAAATCAATACTTAATGGGGTTGCTAAACCTTAACATAAATTTTCTACCTAACGAAACCCTAAGGATTAATACAATAAAATAGTTTCAGAAATCTCTTTAATGGAATGTTGAAATTGAAAAAAATGAATTTTTTTTTCATTAATTTGAATGTTTCTAAAAAAATATTACATTGAATTAACTCCTTCAAGCTCGACAATGGAATAAAAAAGAGCTATTATAATTTTGAGCAAGTCGCCATGGTGAAATCGGTAGACATGTTGCTCTTAAAAAGCAATGCTAGAGCATCTCAATTCGAGTCTAAGTGGCGGCATAACATTTTTAAATTATCTAATTATTAAAAATATAGAATAAATCCTATAATGAATTCAATTTCGTATGTAGAATTATGGATAATTAAAGTATTCCCCCCTTTTTATGATATGTTTTACATTAGAACATATATTAACTCACATATCTTTTTTGGTCATTTCAATTGTAATTATAATTCATTTTCTAACCTTATTAGTCAATGAATTCGTGGGATTCTATGATTCATCATAAAAAAAGCATTTAACTACTTTATTTTGCCTAATAAGATTACTAATTACTCATTGTATTTATTCGGGACATTTACCAATAAATAATTTATACAGATCATTAATATTTCTTTCATGGATTTTCATTATTGTTCATACGATTCCATATTTTTTAAAACATAAAAATTATTTAAGCACAATAACCACACCAAGTACTTTTTTAACCCAAGCCTTTGCTACCTAGGGTCTTTTAATTGACATGCATTAATCTAAAATTTTAGTACTTGCTTTCAAATCCTAGTGGTTAATAATGCATGTAAGTATGATGGTATTAGGCTATGCAACTCTTTTATATGGATCATTATTGTCAACATCACTTCTAGTAATTACATTTCAAAAGGTCATAAGAATTGTTGGTAAAAACAATAATTTATTAAATGATTAATTTCTCATTGATGAGATCCAATACATGATGAAAAAAATATTTTTAAAAATAATTTTTTTCCTTTTTCTAGAAATTATTACATGTTTCAATTGATTCAACAATTAGATCATTGAGGTTTTTGTATTTTTAATATAGGTTTTTTTATATATATAAAAAAACCATATGTATTCTTTCAAGAGCAATTTGGGTTATTGAAGCATGAGGATCATATTGGAATTGGGACCTGAAAGAAACTTAGGCATTTGTTACTTGGACCATATTCACGAATTATTTCCATACTTGAACAAATAAGAATTTGAAAGGTTTAAATTCTACAATTATCTCTTCTATCGGTTTTCTTATAATTTGGATATGTTATTTTGGATTTATTTTTATTAAGAATAGGACTACATAGTTATAAATATTTAAATTACTATCTAATTGAATTGAAAAAAGAGTTTGACAAATATAACCATAAAACATCTTAATATATATATATATATATATATATATATTATTCATCATTTATTATTCCTTGATTTCTATTTCTTTCAATTTTACTTTATATATTTCTTTTCCCTCTTTTTTATGCTTGCCAATGATTGCCTTTTCTTCTTCTTCTTCTTCTTCTTCTTCTTCTTTTATATATTTATTTATTTTTCTCATTCATTTTCCACTCACTTGTTTTTTTTCATTTTGTTTTGTTTAAAAGATTGATATAAAAAAATAAACTAATGTGCTAAAAAAATATGAAATGACTGTAATTTTGAAAAATTAATCAAATTGCATTGAAAAGGTATTTTCATGGAAGTTTTGTATATTTTTACTTGAAAATATATTGGAAAAATGAGGGTAAAAAATGGGTTATGACAACTAACTCTTCTTTATAATACTCATAATATGAAGACATTGGAGAACTCATTTTTCTTTAACTTGTTTAGTAAGTTTGCAAAGAAAAGAAAAATAATGCAAGAAAAGAAAAATATTTTTGTATTTTAAAGTTTTGTGTGCAATAATTATAGAATGAAAATAAAAATGGTCATATAAAGAGACGATCTTGAATTTAAAAGGATCAAGTTGAGAGGTGATCCATCCTTGTAAAAAAGTAAGAAAAACCATTTTGATTGCAGGATTTGATGTGGTATACTTGATTGGAGGGTTAAGTTTCATAACTGTAGGATTTGACTCAAGATGTCATTATAACCGAGTTGAGCCTTATAATTACAGGGCAGGTTGAAGTAGAACAAGATAGATAATTAGAGATAAATTAAAATATGGCCAGTTTATAGAGTGACCAGCGCGAAATGATTTTTAATATGTCATTTTATAAAGTGACAAAGTAAAAGTAATTTTTATCATTTTATTTTGTAAAGTGATGAACTTGAAGTGATTTTTATTATGTTATTTTATACAGTGATGAACTTAAAGTAATTTTTAACATGTCATTTTATAGAGTGGCAAACTCGAAGGAATTTTTATCATGTCATGTTATTAAATGATGATCTGAGAGTGATTTTTATCATGTCATTTTATAGAGTAACAAACTTGAAGTGGTTTTTAGGATGCCATTTTATAAAGTGAGGAGTTTGAATGAAATTTTATCATGTCATTTTATAGAGTAATATACTCAAAGTTGTTTTTCATTATATCATTTCATAGACGATGAACTCAAAGTAATTTTAAAAATTATAGTCGTTATATAGAGTGTTAAACTCAGTGACTTTTAACATGTCATTTTATATAATGATAAGCACTACTTAAAATTAAAAAGGGATAAAATTGAGAGGTGACTAATCTAGACATAAAATTAAATGGATCAAATTGAGAGGCAACCAACCTCAATATAAAATTTATAAATCAAATCGAGAGGAGATCCAAACTTTCTATGAAAAAAGTTATTATTTTTTGAAAATTCTATCATTAGAACAAATTATGAAGCATTCAACTCGAATAAATTGAAAACCAAAATTGACAAGAGCTTTTACCAACCCAAAACAAGTTAGATAATAAAAGCACTTAGCTTAAAAAAAAATTATTCAAAAGGTTGAAGTAACCTCAACTTATTCGGTTTTAGTTTTTAATAGTACCTCTTAAAGCTAAGGGAAAATACAAGTTACATATATTGAAAGCTTAATCTTCTTTCTTGACATCATCTGTATCTTTAAAGATTTATAACTTGGAAGCATATTAACTCTACTTGTCATTATCTCAGGTGTAGTTTAAGCTTATCTTTCCACTGCTTATTTTTATTATTTTATTGATGTTGTTATCTTTTTTTTATCCTTAGTTTGTAATAAAGTTTTTCAATAAGAAATCCTAAAAATGGTTTTAAAATTCAAAATCAAATTGGGTTATATTTTTTTTTTTGACTTCGATTTATTCTTTAGGTAATATTGAGATTTTTAACAACCATAATCAAGTTATTCTCTATAATAGAACCCGTGGACATCAAGATAAATCAATTTGATGGCTAAAATATGTGAAAACATCGATTATATTTCTCTATATCAGAATGTGGTAAAACTTTCTCTCTCTTTCACAAATTAAGAAATTGAAAATAATAAAAAATAAAGTTGTGTCAAAATTGAATTTAAAAAAACATAAGGGACTGAACAACTAAGAATTTTAAAATTGAATAACTAAATTGTATTTTCCATACCATCTTTAAACACACCATCTATTTTCGACGTAATTTTTATGTTGGTCATCTTTCTTTTAGCTTTCTTCAAGTATACTTGTTAATGTCATTTGTGACACAGTAGGTCTCTGTCGTATCTCTCTATTAAGTTTAACCGCGAAGCCACACCTGCTCTCCTGCCAGTTCCTTTTACATTACACTACTTTACCTCTCTTCTGTCCGTGCCCAGCTTTTTTCCTTCTGTTTCTCTGATAACAACGGCGTCGCTTCTATTGGACATGGCAGTGAAGTTGATGCATGCCGTTCAGTATAGCAGCTATGGTGGAGGCGCCGCTGGTTTAAAGGTTAATTGTTTTTTAACCAAATTTCCACTTTTTGTTAGTGTAATTATATATCCCTTTTCTTTGATGACCATTTAGTTAGTTGGTAAGCATCCTGAGGTCCCGGGTTCTTGAAAGTCTTAGTAGATCGCTAGTTTGAATCAGGATTGTTGAAATATGGAGATGAATTATAGATTGTTGCCCCCATCTGTTTTTGTTTCCAAATTAAATAATAATAATAATAATAATAATAATAATAATAATAATAATAATGGATTAGATGTGATGTGAGGTTTGCTTTAATTTTTGGTAAAGGTAGCCAAATGAAAAGGCATTGATGCACCTACTGTGAGTTACTACTATTATATAAATAGTTTTGCTTGTTGCTGCATGTTGAGGTTCCAGTCCCTAGTGCCAAGAGAGACGAGGTTTTGCTCAAGTTAGAAGCAACTAGTCTAAGCGCAGCTGATTGGAAGATACAGAAAGGCATCTTGCGCCCCCTTTTCCCTCGGAGATTCCCTTACATCCCCGGTGATTCACTTCTTTCCTTATGTGGATTTTTTGTGTACAATCTAATTCAGACACTATCTTACAGCTTGTTGGGGCTTTTAATTGTACATAAATTCCGCCGTATAGCCTAATCCACAAGGAAACTGTTCTTTGTAATGTTAGTTGATTGCATGATTTTCTTCCTCTAGGTGCTTAAGCATGATTTTGATTTTGATTTAAGTTTGTGACGGTGTGGTGTTGCATCTAAGAAACTTTGGAAATGGGCTTTGTTGTTCCTTCGCTTAACATTCAGAATGCGGGAACTTGGAAACTGACATGCCTTTGTGATTTTTTTTATGGTATATGACAACGCAATGCAATAACCTATGCTTACCATTTCAAACGTTTGCCTTCAGTTCAGTTATGTCAAAGTTCTGGGAATTTGTGTTTGGGTGTTGTTTGGCAGAAGGTTTCCTTTCCATAGTTACTCTTTCAGTTCAAATGGCTTGTGGGTTCTTTACTTGATCTGGTTTAAGCAATGTAAAGGCTTAAAAAGAGGGGTTCCTTGTTAAGATTAGATGGTTGTTGCAGTCACTGCTCTAGGACTTGCACCATTCTCTATGTTCAATGAATTTCCTCATTTGTCAACAAAGATCTACAATTTTTAAAACAAGTTACAAATGGAGAAACAACTGTTCTAAACTTCATTTCCAGCTCCCTTCTGAAACATAGCTTGTAATCCATGTGGTTAACATTCTTTCAATCTAATGCTGATATATTAATTTCATAGTTTTAGCAATACTGTGTGTTTTCCAAGCATGCATTCACACACACACAGCGTTCACTTTTTGGCTGAAGAAACCTTTGTCGCAACAGGCACTGATGTGGCAGGAGAGGTTGTGGAGGTTGGACCAGGAGTAACAAATTTCAAAACTGGTGACAAAGTTGTAACTATTCTTACCCATTGCCTTGTAAGTGCTCATTTAATATTTTGGTGTTTTTCATTTCCTTATCTTTGTAGTTTTTCAAATGATTTACATTGGTGAGGCGACCTCTTGATTATCTTTTTTGGTTTAATGGCTATGTACACAATTGGGGTCAACCATACCCTCACTTGCGCCTTAAATAATGTCATATCAAATAAGACAGTTTGCATCAACACGGCCTGAAGGTTACATGACATGGATGACTGGTTATAAGTTAAAAAATCAGCGCATTGAAAGGGGGTTGGGGGTGGTTAGAAGAGAGAGATAATTAAATTGTTGCGTTCATCATATTAGATAAAGCACAAGTAGAAAATTGTTTCCAGGTATTGACAAAGGCATGAGTCAATAACAAGTGTGAGTAATTTATAGCTAAATCTGTCTATCGCGTGAACAGCCAACCTTCATGCCCTCAATATCTTCCATGAAAGTGACCGGTGAAATACAACTTTTATCAAGGACTAATTGTTGTTTCTTTTCTCCATGGACAACTTAGTTTCCCCTGAAAAGTAAAATCTGATAACTCTATTTTGGACATTTACTCGGCTTCAATGAAACACAAAAGCGATACCTTAATGTCATCATTGTAGCTACTTTTTTTTGGAAAGCAAACAGGTCAAAGCCTTTGATGCTTATGATTTTTTTTTGCTAGTTTGTAATATTGCCAACTTGAGGCGCATTATAGAGGTTAGTTTGCTTAGATGCCTTGCTCATGGATCTTGCATACCATTAAGTGTTACATAGGAGTATGGACCTGGGACTTGGCACATGCTATCTACCTGGTTTCAAACATATGAATAGTGCATTATAGCATTTGGCAATTTTATGTGTATGGAGGAATTTTACCATTGGTCTCTGAATTTTGTTGCGTTCTGTTTCTTTGATTAATTGTTGTGTGTTCTACAAACAACAGAGTGGAGGTGGACTAGCTGAATTTGTAGTGGCTAAGAAGAGCTTGTCAGTTGCAAGGCCACCTGAAGTTTCAGCAGCTGAAGGTGCAGGCTTGGCTGTTGCTGGGCTCACAGCTCACCAGGCTCTCACTCAATCTGCAGGGGTCAAGCTTGATGGAAGTGGTAACCGGAAAAATGTTCTGATCACTGCTGCCTCAGGTGGTGTAGGTCACTATGCAGTTCAGCTTGCAAAGCTTGAAACACTCATGTGACTGCCACTTGTGGGGCTCGTAACATCGAATTTGTGAAGAGCTTAGGTGCTGATGTGGTTCTGGATTACAAAACCCCAGAAGGAGCAGCTCTGAAGAGCCCATCTGGTAAGAAATATGATGCTGTGATCCACTGCGCTGCTGGCGTTCCTTGGAGCACTTTTGAGCCAAATCTGAGTGAAAATGGGAAGGTTATAGATATCACTCCTGGCCCCAGTGCCATCATGACTTTTGCTGCGAAGAAACTTACCTTCTGCAAGAGGCAGCTGGTGCCGCTGTTTATGATTCCTAAGGCTGAGAACCTGAATTATCTTGTTAATCTTGTAAAGGAAGGGAAGCTTAAAACAGTGACGGCTCAAAGCATCCATTAATCAGGGCTGAAGATGCTTGGGTTAATAGTATCGATGGTCATGCTACTGGGAAGATCATTGTGGAGCAGTGAATGAAATTAATGTGCTTGAATTACTAAAATTTCTGTAACTGTGTTCTTGCCTATGCCATGTGGATCCGATGCCATACACAGCTGAAGAGGCATTATATGATGTGTGATCTTGTAAATAATAGGGTTTGGGTTGAGTTTGATAGCTATTGATTATGTTTGTTCTTCAATATCAGATGCTTCTTTTTTCGTTTTGGTGTTATTTTATTTATTTAATGACGTGAGACTTCCATTTATGGGCTAATTCTAGGTATAGCTTGTCGTCTGAGAGTTCAACGTTGCATGAGTAAATAGAAAGAATTGAACTTGTTATCTGCTTATATCTTTTTCTATATCATCATGAGAAAATAAGATAGATAATTGGAGATAAATTAAAATATAGTCAATTTATAGACTGACTAGCTCGAAGTAATTTTCAACAGGCACACTCAGTGATTTTTATCATTTCATTCTCCGAAGTATACCATTTGCTAAATCAAACATTGATCCCCATGATAACTCGACAGGTCACTCATAGCCAATTAGCATGCCTGATGCATTTTCTGTCATTTCATTATCCTCTCCAGTTCCAGAATCGAATTAAGGTTTTTATCACATACATAAAGGCCCTCAAAATTCTGAGGGGATCTATTCAATCATACTTTGGCTCCAAAACTTTTGGGAGTCTGATATGAACTGCCTAAGCAGTTAAAAATAACTTATTGCCTCTTGCAGATCTTTGAAGACAGATGAACTGATCAATGTCCTCTCCTGATCACACTGTTCGTCCTGAACTTTAGTGATCGCGCAACAGATTGCAATCAGCAGTTAGAAATAATTTTTAGTTATTGCCTCTTCCAGTTCTTTGAATTCCCATGCATCTTCTGCTGAATATTCACCTGCCAGAGAGAAAAGGCGTGTTACCAAAATCTCTCTCTCTCATTCTTTTGATTTTGTTTTCCTTTTTTCCCCTGATGTCTACACGATATGATGAGTAAATTAAATGCAGATTGCATGCTTGATCATCAATTTAAACTTCAAGAAAAAAAAAGGAAGACTCTTACCAATTGAATCTCTTCGAAGAGCAGTTAAATGAGCACAACTGCAAGTGAAAGGTTAAGTTAGAAACATAACTAAGAAAGAGATGTTGGCACCATATTCCTCATAATGCCATTTCTTTATCTAAGAAAGAGGATGGAGAACTCTGATTATCTTCACTTGAGAGCTTAAATGGTCTCCAAAAAGTCAAGAAATTAGGGTGAAAATACAGATTTTGATTTTATAGGTGTTATCAATTTAGAAATTTCACCAACCATGCGCTCAGAGGTATCCAGAACCTGTTCTTAAGGGACAATAAAACCTTGGAGCTTAGATTCCCAACTTTGAGGTTCTAGGTTCAAATCCCACAAGGAGAGGACAGTTTTTGGGATGTAGAAGGGCTACCAGCCATTTTGTAGTTCAAGACAGTCCTCATAAGCTACCATTTCACAAAAATAGAGCTATTGAGATTGTCCTTGTTCAGGCACTTCGGATGATTCTGGATGCTCAAATGGTCGCAAGTTTTCATGTATTTAAAATGTCAAAGCATAAGCGAAGCTGCAATTTGAAACAATAGGGTTTCTTTTTATAATATAGGTTTCATCAATGACAAACTGTCAAAGCCAACTGATTTGGAATTCCTTCTGGAAGTTGGAAGCCAAAGACTACAAGATTTCAGAACCCCTGAAACTACTGGCCATAGGATAAATTGATGAAAGAGACCATTGACCAACAAAATATAAGGAGAGATGAACCCATCAGAAGTCATTACCTTCCAAGAGCCTTTCCAAAATCTGCACAGAGTGACCGAATGTATGTTCCTTTAGAGCATGTCACTCGGAAGATCAAATTTTGCCTGCAATAATCACACAAAGTCGGCTCAGGTCAGAATACCAAGAAATATGATTGAACCTAGTTCTCTTAGATATTGTCAAAAACCCTCCATTAGTTTGTTGGAAGCTCTCCCATCATGAAATTTATCATCCAATGCACAAACTCATAAACCCAATATTTTCAAAGAAAATAAAATAACAGCATTTCTTGAAAGTGAAATTTTGGAAATGAAATTTTATGCTAGATGTCATCAAATTTTTTTAATGGTGAAAAGATGGACCGAATTGAACATTGGCATTTATTTAGTTTAATCATATGACCTACCCTATTGAGCCTCAAAATAAGCTTGAACTTTTAGTATTTAACCTAATACTTTCAAATAATGGAAAATAGAAGCATTTCTTGAAAGTGAAATTTTGGAAATGAAATTTTACGCTAGATGCCATCAAATTTTTTAAATTGTGAAAAGATGGACTAAATTGCACATTGCAATTCATTTAGTTTAATCATATGACCTACCCTATCGAGCCTCAATAAGCTTTAACTTCTAGAATTTAACCTCAGGTATTTTCAAAGCCCTAGATATTGTTAAGCCACAGTTCAGTGATCATGTGACTTTTATGTTGACTCATGGATGTGTAGAACCATAGGTATAAGGTATGGTTTCATAAAGAATAAACAAAAAAATAAATTAATTATGAAGGGACAGCTTGCAAGTGGGTGTGTGCCTACATTCATGCATATGCAACAAGATCTATGACCTGTCCTCTAAGCTTCGCTCTATGTCGAATTGAAAAATTGAAATTCTTCTAGGCGAGAGCTCAATGCTTTCTCCTTTCCTTGCTTTCTCATACATCCTTTCACCTCCAACCTATCACAATGCAGCAGAACTCTTAGGAAATAAACTGAAGGCCTGTAACAAAAAGTCTAGAATTTGTGTATGTATTTACAAGTCACAAGATCTTCAGGTAAAAAAATCCCATCACTCTAGAGTTTCTAAAGGAACATGAGACCCTAAATTCCCCTGATCATGGTTCGAGCAAATAGGCCAAAATGAACTTGAGCGTTACCACTCACCACAATTGAGGAGACATTTAAGAATCTTAGGTGCTCATACTAGATAACTCACTCACCATTTGATCCCTTAACAATGATACATTTTCAATTTCTAAGGAGTAATTGATTACAGAAACAACCAGTATATGATGAATGATGTGAACAAAATCTAGAAGCATAACCAAGAAGACGATAGCCAATTTTTGCCCAGGGAATAGATTTCCCAAGTTCATGGGAACACGGATATATGACACTGTATTATGCTTATTGCGCATTGGCTGATATTATAATACACATACACATAACATGCTCTTAGCCTCTAAGTGCCTAAGCCCAACTCTGTTGAGCCTTCAAGCTAGCTCCAAGAATCCTTTTCCTCCATTAATGATATGGGGCACTTTCTTCATTATTCTTGGCCTGATAATATCTATTGTTTTATTTCCTTGATTCCTAAGATTTTCTAGGATGTGAAGAGTTTGAAAATAGTCCAAGATGCAATTTGGTAAAACAAGCATAATTTTTAATTTAACCATTGAATCGAGCTGAAATTTTAACAGAAGATTTTGAAGACCTTTATTAAGTTCAAATTTCATGAAAATCGTAGATCAAGAAGACCTTTTAAAAAAAAATAGAAATTATTGTGAAAAATTATCTTTATTTATCTTGTTGTATTTGGATTATTTTTTCTATTTAGATTAGGACTTTCAATTTAATTATAATTTTACTAGTTAGGAATCCTAATGCTAGATGAATTCTATTAGTTATGTAAGTTTTAATTAAGAATAATTTTTCTATAATGATTTTAAGTCTAAAACTAATTACTCGGATTTCTTATAAAATATTGGAGATTTTCTCTATTCCTCTACAGTGTTTAGGGCTATAATCTTTGGGCTTGACAACCCTAATTTTATCCACGGTATCCGTTGTGTCAATTGATATTAGAGCAGGTTGACCTTTTTTATGGGAAGCAACCCACTCTGCAGTGCAGGAGTGAAGGACATCTGGAGCACTATGAGGGCTCAGGAGGCAACGCAAAAAGCACAAACACATAGGCTGGATCGTTTGAAGCAAACCATAGCAGATCTAGCTTAGCTGATGAGAGGTGCAAATAGAGATCATGAAGAGGAGAGGAAATTGCTTGTAGACTTACCTCGGAGCACGCATAACCCCAAACCCATTCTTGAATTCGATTAGATTCCTTTCAAAGATGAGAAATTTTCGAAGAAAATATTTATTAACTGGTTGACAAAGGTAAAAGCTTACTTTTATTTCAACAAGATTATTTGTTATAAAAAAGTATGGCTTGTTGTACACAAAATTTCTTGTGGTGCCCGAGAATAGCGGTATGAAGTTCTAGAATATAGAACTCGTCTGGTTAAGCCTTTAACTCCATCATAGAAAGATTTGAAACAATCAATAATTATGGAGTTTATACAAGATGATTACGAAGAGATTTTATATTGGATTAATAAGCAAATAAATTGTTATTTCAACCTTCTCAAATAGTAAGAGAAAAAAATTTGCAGGTCTCTTCAAAATAGACAGAGTCCTCGGTGATAACAACAACACTGCTGCAAATATTATTCTACTTATCAATGCTTCATTTACTAATGGTAAAGAAGAAATCAAAGAAACTTTTAAATTAGTATCATTTAATGATTCTCAAGGTCTAAAAGAAAAGTTGAAACAAGTTATTGGAATTGCTCAAGAGGCTGAGGTTGACATTAAAAAGGACTTAAGTGTGGATGTGTTGTCCAAACCAAACTAGATCAATATTCTGAAATTATCAAATCAGCTGATGGTCAAGACATTACTGTTAGGGATGACCAAACACATAAACTAAAAATGCCTTCATTTAAAAGATGGTTTTATGCGAGGCTGATTTTTTAGGTCTTGAGAAGTTCTGCCTAAATTCAAAAATTCTACATGAATATATCTTTGTTGAAACTGGATTTAAGATATTTGCAACTAGCTATCTTGTGCATGCATTGATGACAGCGTTATATTTGAAGTATCTATTTATTTAGAGTGGTCGAGTTTAATTTCTAATAGTTAACTCGAGGGTGAGTTTTTCAGAAGTAGAGGGGATTGACGTGGGGCACTTTCTTTATTATTCTTGGCATAATAATGTCTAATATATTATTTCCTTAATTGTTAAGATTTTAAAGAGTTTTAGAAGAGTCCAAAATGCAATTTGGTAAAAAATGAGCTTAACTTTTAATCCGACAGTTTGATCAATTTAAAATTGTGATAAAAGATTTTGAAGACCATATTTCCTATATGGTTAAAATTTCATGATAATAGAAGATTGGGAAGACCTTAAAATAAAGGACAAAAGTTATTGTGGGGGATTATCTTTATATACCTAGTTGTATTTGGATTCTTTTTTCTATTTATATTAGGACTTTCAATTTAATTAGGATTTTACTAGTTAGGAATCCTAATACTAGATGAATTCTATTAGTTAGGTAAGTTTTAATTTTTCCCAATAAGGATTCTAGATTTAAAACTAATATAAATAGAGATATCTAGTTTATTTTGAGAACATTTAGATTTAGATTATTATTCAGATTTTTATAAAATATCAAAGATTTTCTCTATTCCTCTACAGTGTTTAGGGTTATAAACTTCAGAATTCTAGTTTTATCCACTCTATTCACTGCATCATATACCCTACCTAGCAGTTTAATTACCTTCGATTTCCATTTTAGCTGCACCATATTAAGTTTTTCAGCTTTTTGCACATATTTTAAGATAAATATGGATTTATGTATTTTTTTAAAAAAAGAATGATCAGTCAACATAGCTACATATCTCAAGCTACTGATCCAGTACAGATTATCAAGAACTTCAACACAAATTCTTACTTTGATTGCAGAGAACATCGGTGGAACTTGCCATATCTCCCCACGAAATGATGCAGCAGCTTTCTTAATGTCAGCCTCTTTAATGTGCTCCCAAGGCTCACGTTGAATAACCTGCATAAAATGATAGTTTAAAGATTCACACAATGCATGAACATAAATCGGAAATTGACCAATCACAATCAAGTGTTTAAATAAAATTATGAAACTGATCACCACCACACCAAATGATGTCAATGAAGCAAGAATCTAGAAAAGTTCAAGTGAAATTATCCAGTATATTGACCATGGAAATTATTGGCATGTCTACTGGAACTGGAAGATAACAATGTAATGTCTTCTACTGTTTATCATGACTTCAACTTCTTCATGAAGCACATGTATAATTTCTATCTGCAAAATAACCATTCCTATTAGGTACTAATTCATGTTGAACATGTTTTGAGTGCTCAGCCAGTGCCACAGTTAATGTGAACTCATTTTCCTCCATTAGACCTCTCCCCAATTTCTTTCACTAACACCAGTAGTTGGACTCCAAAAGGAGTGAACTAGTTGGTTAGCAAATCATTGAGCAACCATCTCCAAGAATCCACTGTACATTTCACAACTGATGTTGAATGAAAAGTATAAAGATGGATTAGGAATGTTCTTTTTTCCTGAAAGGAGAAGACATGGTAATATAATACAAAAAATGCGTTAATTTTCAGGGCTTCAGAAAAAGAACGTGCATATTTCAACTGGCATTAGACAGGAAAATAAAAGCACAAGCTGCCTTTGAAAGTACATACCGGTGAATCAGCATCCCAAGTTGAAGTAGCCTCCCCTAAACGGAACACTCCACTATAACCCTTAACCATACCTTGATATCTGCATTAATAAAAAGGCCTTGAGGGGAAATCCATGTTCAAAAAAGAAAAAAAAAGGTCGCAGTTTGAGTCTGTGGGTGAAAAAAGGGAACTGTGCATAAAACCTACATAGAAAAGTATATATAATGCTTATGAAGTGATTCTATTTCAATCTTACCTATCTACCAACTTTGTGGCTTTACCAACACACACAATCAATAAACCAGTTGCCATAGGATCAAGCGTCCCAGCATGCCCCACCTTCAATCCAAAATGAAAATAATTAGAGAAATCCGTGACTAAATGCAGATGCAATGATATCAAAAAGTTGCACCTTTTTCACTTTGACCAGGCGACGCAGCTTTCCACAAACTGTAAATGAAGTCCAACCTGTTTTACAATAAGGACATGACTTTTCTTTAATAAAAATAAAGCTTATGTGATTCACAATTTGACATTATAGGTTTGTTAAATTAGAGAAAAAATTAACCACAGTCAGACAGGCATGTGGGGATAATCAAGAAATTTAATGAAAGAATGCAGTCAACTCTCAAACAAATAACCAAGGGACAAAATAAGGATTACTGGGTTGTGCGGTAAGTATGGAATTGCCCTTAGCCATATCATGCTACATAATGGTATACCCAATTGCAACACATTATAAAACAAGAACCAGATGAGGTTTGTCAATTTAACAGTCCACCTTTTCTTGTGCAAAAAAGGATCAACACTGTTTTTTCTTATGGGAAATAGATAGATGCCATATGTTTGCAACATGCCACCTTTCTCTATAGAGAAAAAAAATACTTTTACATTTCCATTCTTGCCGAATAGGAACTTGCTTAAGAACCTAGGAGGTTAGCTGCAAAAATGACATACTGTCAAAGCCTGGTATAACCAACTTCAGATCAGCAGACAAATCATTTTCTTTTTACCTGAATGTTAGGTACATAGATTCTACTATATCGAAGAACATAGTTTTTCTCTTTTTTGTTCTAATTATTGGCAAATATGTGAAGTATCAGCAAAGGTGAAACGTAGATCCTCTCTTTTACCTACATCTTCAGCCTCCAATCCAACCCCAAATAGTTTGTAGCTGTTTAGTTTATGACTGGTCCTCAAAGCATAGAAATAATGGTGCTACTCAGATTCTCCGGGAGTGAATTCCAATCTAACTCTATCCTTGTTCACGTTCTTCTAACATGATGTTAAAACAAAAATGCAACTTCCCCTTTGAACTAAATCCTTTTGTTCAATTAGTGTTCTGATATTGGGAAGGAATGGCCATCATGGCAGCTGTGAACAAATTCATTAGCAATCGTTTAGTTTTCCACAATTGTGCGCTGAAACCGATGTTTCATTCTTTACTAGTTTACTTTCCTAAATTCCAAAATGTTAATTCAAACCTTCCTCAATTATATATATATAAGAAAATCATAACTACGAAACCAAATAACAAAAATAAGCTATCAACTCACCTTTAGGCTTATTCACCAAAACCACAGTCCCATAAGGACCATCCCACCTTGGTGGAAGAGCATTCCTTGTAGAAAGATAAGGATCTCCAGTATCCACTTCATTATCCTTATTGGGAACTTTTTTCAAACACTTAAAGAATTCCTCGACTTTCCTCTCGGTAACATCCTTCTTATCATTCAAATCAGTCCCTCTCTCACCCTTCTCCTCTTCGTCAAAAAAAACCAAACTTTTATCTTCATCTCCCTCTCCAACCCCACTATGATCTCTCTCCTTCTCTCCTCTCTTAACCCCACTCTTGGTCTTCTTTGGTTTCCCACTTTGATTTACATTATTTGAGTCTTTAGGATCAAGAAATGCCTTATCAAGGCATTGGTCAGGGAAATACTTTTTCTCCAATTGATAAACCATCTTATAATGCTTATCTTTCTCCCATGGATAAGCAAAAGCATCATAAAAATATAACTCCTCCTCTCTCTTATGTAACCTATGAAATTCTACAACTTCAGGCTTCAACTCTACAAAACCCTCTTCATTTTTCTTATATTCCTCATCAGAATCTGACCCATACATTCTTTTCCTCCTCTTTCTATAATACTTTCTTTTAGACTTATCCATCTCATCTTGAGACAGTTTTTGATCAACCCATGAATCAAGACCAAGTTCTGCATCTGGGTTTTGAGTTGAGTCGGAGTCTGAGTCTTGTCTAGTGACTCGAGCAGGTTGTGGCCGAGATTGGGGGCGTGGGGGCTGAACTGGTCGGTTAATGATCATCTCATATTGAAGAGGGCATCTAGTAGAAGTGGTGGAGAAGAGATTTTGATATAGTGAGAAGATAGGTTTGTTTAAGAGAGTGGGTCTTTTTGAGGGAAAGAGAGAAGGATAGAATGTTGCTTTCGTTGTTGTTGAAAAGGCCATTGGTTTTGGAAGGAAGCAGAGCAGAGAAAGTGATTTAGCCATTGATGATTAGATCAGTTTCTTCTTCTTGTTGCCGTCGCTGCTGTTCGTTTCGGTGGTGTTTGGGGTTTTAGCATGGTTTTAGGATTTCGCGGTTGCTTCCTAGATGTGTTTCTGCGGTTGAAAAATGTTCTGTGTAAATTTGATTTTTTAAAAAAATTTATATTCTTTATATTTTTGAATTATTTTTATCTGTTAATTCGAAAAATAAATTTTAAAAAATAAAAAAAATATATTATTTATTTTGAACAGGCTTTTAATTAAATTCAATTAAAGGGATTAAAAACTTTTTTAGGAACTTAAATGAGAATTAATATATAGATGGTGGACCTCTATTTGGCATTGTGTTTGTAACTGCGTTTCGTCAAATTTTGAATTTTTTTTTGTTAAAATTGAATGCGGTTTATACTTTTTGGATCGTTTTGATGTGGTGATATCAAAAATAATTTTTAAAAAATAAAAAAACATCATTAACATATATTTCAGCACGAAAAGCTATTTGAAAAACAACCGCAACCACACTGCCAAACACGCTCTAAGGTTTGCCGAAATCCTAATAACAAGTTAAAATTTTCCTCTCCGCGCTCAATTTCCTCTCTCTTGCAATTGCATCCTCCTTGAATCTCACGGACCCTTTCCTTTTTGCAAAATTTTGGTTGGAGCCCAGAAATCGCGCTCCAACAAAATGGACTTGGCTTGGGCTCCACAAGATGGCGAAGAGTGGGAGCTCCGCCACGACGACGACGGCTTCACCTACAAAATCCTCAAGCGCCAACGCCTCACCGACCCATCTGCCGCTGTTTCACAACTTCCATTCACAGATCCAAAAGTTGAAGCGAAGCAAAGGAGAGAACGCAAAAGAAACACACTCTTGAAACTTAAAAATCAGTACCAAAATGAGATCCACAAGTGGGAAGTTTTATCGAATACCTTGCGTTCAATGGAAGAAAAGACCAAAGAAGTGAACCAAGCTGGCTCGTATTTGGGTTCCAGTAATTCTTCTGTGGTCAAAAAGAGCGAGGATTCTTCTGGGTCGTTAGTTGATGAGCTTCTCTTGCAGGTAAAAGAAATGGGTTGTTCTGGTTTTAGGGTTTTATTTTTCTTTCGTTCTTTACCCTGTTTGGTTTGTGAATATTTCAGGCAGAGACACAAGAGGCAATAATCCGTGACATATCGAATTTATGCGATGTAGCTGAAGCAATGTGTGATGCCCAGCAAGAACAGTTAGTTCAATCATTTATTGATCTGCCAGTCTGGTCTTCACCGCGTGAGCTCATGAAATCCCTCTGCGACGAGTAAGTCTTATCTTGGGGTGGTTAAATAAGTAGTCTTGTGAAGTTGATGCTCACGTAGTGAAATATTTTGTCTTGTAGATCTCTTTGTTCTTAATGTAAGTCTTCTTGGTGCTTTTCTAATGTTCTGTGATCATGTAAATTAGTAGAAATTGTGGCTTAGAGAAATTTCTGTGGGAGAACGGTTTCTAGCAAGTAAGTTGTGGTATATTCGAGTTAGTGAAATGTTTATTTGTTAACCTTGAGCACTGTTTTACTTTCCAGTGTAGAAAGATGTCAAAATTTCTTTCACTATGGTTGCAATGATTAGAGATGTTGAAAGAACGTGGCCGGATCTCATGCCTACGATTTTTCCATGCAGAATGAAAATTTCAGTGCAGTTTGGTTTCGAATTAATTGTGTGATACTCTTGGTTTCCAAGTCTCTCATTTTATTAGTTCGTATGGATGAATTTTGGTTCTGTGACTTGTTGGTGAACTTCAGTTCCGTGGTCTGTAGACATGTTGTGTTTTAATATCAGGAGTGTTTGTTCTTATACCTGATTTTGCCATGATTTAATGATTATTTTGGAGAGAAATGGTTTAATATGGTATTAATTGATATGCCTGGAACTAGCCGGCAGCCTCTCTTTTACCCATGAAAGGCATTGCAGTTAAAGAGATGATGTACATTTGCAACTGTAGATCCTTTATTGCATTGTTGATACTTCTGGATCCAGAAACTCAAACACTTATTCATGCAAGATCATGTTTCTGAAAATTACTTGCATTGAACATTGGATGTGCATTTACTTTACTATTTTTCTTCTGAAATGATTTATATCCGACTACGTGAAGTGAAGCTAGTCGGTGCTTGGTACTCAATTTATGAGCTTCGGATTACTTTAGCCTTTAGACCGCAAGCATGTATCACACATAATCTTCTAATTCTGAGCCTGCATATTACAACAACAAAACTTGATGACAGTTTGATTTCACAAAGTCTCCCTGGGAGAATTGTATGGTGGATCAAAGTATGCATCTTTTTCTTGTTGGAATCTCCTCACACAATGCTTTCTTGCTCATTTGGATCACAATGGGAAAATGCTATTGTGAAGTAGGTATATGTCTCACAAGAGCACCAAAATTGATCATATAGGAATCATGCGCAGCTGGGGCATAGAGATAAATGATTCACAGGGCGTGGTAGGCAAGGGCTTTCTGATCAGGGGATGGAACAATCCATGGCTGTACCCTCCTGCAGTAAGACAAGTGATCAGAATAGTTCCCATCTAACTAAGAATTCACCCAAGTTTAGATTGAGAGCTGCATCCCATGGATCTGAATACCTTCCCATTGCGTTCAATTTGTTTTTCGTAACACTAAACAAACTTGGCTCCAAGGATTTAAAAAAGAGGGCTATTTTCCAACTAATCTATGATTCTGAAGAAAACGGGATCCCAATATGGTAAGCTACAAGCCATCATCGGACTCGGAAATTACTGAGCTCCATAGCATAACGGTGATTCTTCATCTTCTCTTCCTCCTTTTCTCCATCCAGCATGCAACTTGTCATCACTCCATAGAAAACAGAGAAATTAAGCATGAAACTGAACTGTACATTCAGAGCATTAACGTAATGGTAACTGCAACACAATCATTGGAAGAGGAAGAGGAAAAAAGACAAGGCACCAGTGATAGGCATGCATTCCAAAAGCCTTAAGGCGTCAATAACAAATCTTTCACAAGAGAGGAGTTGCGCCTCATTGACCGTTAGCCATCTCTGTCAAACTAGAGCACGCAGACTTACTGTTGTAGATAAAGCTGTCTTCCATGTTGTCATAATCCCACGGCGAACACAAAGTTTGACGATCAACTACAAGAAGATGTGATTTTGGCATGCAAGTCCAAGCAACATTGGGCGCAAGTAACTTGGATCAAAACCTTCAATAGGGTTAGAGGACGAGTTCGTATTTTTAAGTTCCATAAAAGAATGGTGAGGGGAAGTTTTCAAGAGCAAAATGACATGGCAGAAGAGTAACAGGGGGCTAATAGATAAAACCAGCAAAGAAGATCCTCTGTATAACCTTCAAACTCGGATTTTTCTTGGTTTGTTAGCCAATAACTTGACCATTAAAAGCAATTTTGATGATTTATTAAGCTATCAAGTCTCAGTTGCTGTATTGGTTTTTGACAAATCCCAACATTATTAGTGCAACGGATCAAGTAATTTGATTGATCTGATCATCGTCCGCATGGACAAATTACATGTAACAATTACCTCGGAGGTCCAAGAAGAGATCAGGCGGGGTTGATGAATCCAGGATTTGATTTGTCAGGCGCACAATTACTTCATTTTATGGAGTCCATTACAGAACTCAGACCTCATAATATGTAAAATGCTAATATTTCAAACGGATAAAAATTGTGTAAAATTCTTTCAAGAGAATTCACTGTGCCGCAGCAAGATCTGTTTGCATTTCGAATTCCAACAAGTTCAAGCACCCCCAAATGTGGTGGCAGGCCAAAACTGAAGGTTCTATCCAATCTGATATTAGCAAGCTGTTCAATGAACTATAGATAATATCTGCCCAACATAAAACTTTTTTTGTTATTATTATTCATCTTAATGAGAGAGCAAAGAACAATATCGCCAAGACTGCTGGTGAAGACTGAAATTTCTTAGCCTGACAGGGTTTTAAGATCATCTTCATTCAGATATGAAGGAACAACTTTCACAGGTTGAATAACGAAACCGGCTTCCTTACAAGCATCCTCCAGAAGTTTTACTTGTAGAGGCCCATCAGGGCAGAATACAACCACAGCTCCTCCACTACCTGTAAATTTTGAAGCAGCACCCACCCTTCGGGCCACCTCCACCATTTCAATGTTTAAAGAACCAAGAGCATCATCTCCAAACATGCTCCTATAAAAAATTTCCGTATCAGCTAGGTTGGTATGGCTATAAAATGCCTGAATCATCTTAAAAACAACAGAGACACCATTTGTTCTGGAAAGTAAAAGGTAACAGCAAGAGCATTTAAAAATTATTGAAACAAAGATATCAATTATTTTCTTTGTTTCTTACTATTATTGAAACAAAGTTAATATTACACATATGGCCAAGATAAGGAACTCCATTGCAACCACTTTAGCGCAAAGACAAATAATTCATGTGCTAAGACATGAAAAGAGCAGAAATAACAGGATTTGTTTGCGTCTAACGATGTAAGGATTAACAATTTTAACATGGAAAATCTTCCAAAGAGAAATCATCACCAAAACCCAATTAATTTAAATCTGTCAATTCAGAGTCATGGTCCACAAGGTCGTGAATCATTAGCAACCCTCATCAAACTTTTAGTATGAAATAATTTTAGTGATTGAAAAATAACAGCCAGGCACACATGATGACAACGATGGTCGTCATGGTGTGAAACACCATTATCAGCATTATGAAAATGGTAATGGACTCTTCCTTTTCTAATAAAACTATGGTTGGCATAAACAAATGATGCTCATAAGAAGAGCACTTTTGTTCCCAAAACATTTTTTCATTTTCAAAGTGTACGACAAACATGCAAATATTGTAACGTGAAAGCTTTAATGGTATTGAGACGCAAAATCCCTGAAGAGCTAATTTCTCTTCAAATCTAATCTAGACCGATTAGAAGCAGAAATATATTACCTTCGAAGGTCAAAATTGCGATTCATCAGGTCTGCAAGTTTGGAATAATCCTTTTCAAGTATTGCGGTTTGTCCTTGTAAAGCTAGATCTGCAACTTCCGCCATTGATGATACAATAAACTCATCACCATCAAGCCACCTTTTCTGAACTGTGCTATGTACCTGCACTTAAAACAGACAGAAGATATTACCAAGTTCAAAAAAAAAAATCATCGAATGAAATATTAAAGCCATGCCATTAAATGAATATTATACAAAATCACTCTCTTGCATAGAAGCTCCTGCTACAAGCTTGTAGTGCGTGGCATTTAAAAATGTCTGAAAGATATCTACATATAACCAGAACTTTAACAAAGAAAGGAGTTGCTACCACACGAGATAAAAACAGAGGCATTGCTATTTTACACACAGCTGTTTGAAATTGCTGGGGCCTATAACACTATTCATGAGCACCTCGCTGCCCTTTCAAGACGTGCTGTCCAAACTACATCTGGGCACAAAACCAAAATCATTCATGGCCACATCAGCAGGAATGATAATTCCATGCAGCCACGAATTCATGTATATACCCTGTGAGGTAACAGAGAGAGTATTTAAGTCAAGGGTAAGAAAAAAGTCTTCAAAATAATGCTAACCTTCCCAGAATCACTTGGATTCTCAGCATAGATGAGCTGGAGGGGTGGGAGAAGACTGGTATCCATTGGTGTATAGACACCATGGCCCAACTTTTCCATGTGATCTTTATTAAAATCCTGCAGAAGAGTGTGTAACATATGTGAATCATTATATTTTAACCAATTTGTTTAACATGTTTGCATTAGCACCTACCATGTAAACAAGGCCCCCGTAGACCTGTGCCACTCGATCTTGAAGACCAGCAATAATTCCAAGTTCTTTCTCTGCACTTAGTATAAGGTCAGGCCTGATTTCTACTTTGACCAGATGCCTGACTTTGTAGAAGTCAAGAAGGCAGTTTAAGGCTGCACAAACAATTGCACTAGAACCTGAAAGTCCTGTCTGAAACGTCAAAATTATAACTTAAGCGCTGTTTTGCAAAGAATTTAGAGGAAAAAAACAAAGAAAAAAAGAAGGAAATTGCTTTCAGTACTACTCTACACGATCTGGGATGAATATATGACTGCACCCCATTTTCATTCGAAAGCAAAACAATGGCTTAAAACAAAGATCTCAAGCACAGATCAGAGAATAAATAGGATGAAGAAAAGTGGATGCACCTGGCGAGGAATGTTAGTGTCATATGACAGAGTAAAGTTCTCCTTACTAAGCTCAATATTATTCTCATTGCAATAGTTGTAGAAAACCTTACAGATTGACATAAGCAATCTTACACCTCCATAGTAACCCTCACTTTGCAACCGATTCACCTAACAAATAAAATGGCACATACACATCATTAAACAGCAAGATAAAAATGTAACAATCATAGCACAAAAATATAAGAGAAGAGAAAGAAACCAGGTGATCGAGGCCTGAGAACTGGACAAGATCATGAGTAGGATGTGGGGTGATGATGAGATGATGAGAGGGCTGCAGTTTGACAGTGGCCCAGAAATTGGCAAGGCTGAAAGACATAGTGCGGCCATAATAAACATCGCTGGGATTACCTAAGAGACCCACACGTGCATACACTTTGTGTTCGATTTCTTTGCTCTTTCTTGATGATGGTGATTCCTCGTCCATCGTGTCTTTCTTTCTCTCCGTCTTTTGGCAGATCCACAGGGAGAGAGTTTTAATGTTTTTCCAAGTGTTTCAGTTTGAGTTTGTGTTGTGTTGTGTCCTGTTGCCGAGTTGTTTGTCTTGAATGATGTTTCGTTTCTTTTAATGTTTAATTTAATTTATTTTATTGTTAGGATTAGGACGTGACTTGTAGGCATGACTAGATGATGATGATGAGGTTGGTGTGATTGATTTGGTTAGTCGGCCAGGCTGGCCCAGTCGAGGAAAAGGCACCGCTTTTCTCTCTCTTCCGAGGTCAATTTTTTATATTTTTCAATTATTTTAACGTGTAAATAATAAAAATATTTTTTTAAAAATATTATTTTAATATATTTCACAACTATTATGAAAAAAAATATATATATATATCATCTAATTGCTTAAGGTTATATTCATCATAAAGAGTAAGTAAAATTGTTATGAGATTATTTTCCTGAAATGTCATGCATTGCGAGAAAAATTAAATTAATTGAAGACAATCACAAATTCCTGCACCACAGGCAATAATTTAGTTACTGTACAATTCACCAGGAATGTACAAATTGAGTGTCAACAGGAAAGGAACATGCCATGATTTCAAACATTAAACAAGGAAACATTAGTCTTCCTCCTTTTCGCTGTCTTCGGGCAGCCCCATGTCATCTCCAACACCTTCAAGTAGTTTATCCACATCCTCCCCAAGATCCATTAACCTTGCGCTCAGCTTTTCGACCCTGCTCTGTTCTTGCCCAAGGCACACTAGCAAATCATTCAGCTCCGCTTCGCTCTCCTTCTGGGCTTCTTCCCTGGCTTCTGCTCTTATCGCCTCAACATCTGGAGGTGTTGAGGCTCCCCCACTCTTCAAGGCTTTCACTTCCTTCTCCAGATGGAAATTGGCCTGTTCTAGACTGTTATAGGCATCAGATAGGCTCTTCAGATCGGACTCCATCTTTCCAGCTAGATTCTGGTACATGGATGCCTCTGATTCTATTTTGGCTTTCTCTGCCTTGAGCATCTCTATTCGTTGAGATGCTTCCTGAAGATCTCTCCGGAGTGTCTCAGCCTGGACTCTGTCTAAGCCCCCACTTGTCCTTTGTTCAGGTTGAGATGAGACACTCCCACCTGTCTTGGCCAAGTTCTCAGCCAGAGTTGCATTCCGACCAAGAAGATTCTAAAGAAACAAGAAAAATATAAACTGATAAATCAAATACATTTCCCTGCAGCTCTAAAATTCTTTTTTTTTTAAATAATAAATAAATAACAGTTGCAACTGTTACGAATCTCCCTGCAACACATAATGAATGACATCACAGGTCACCAACACATATTAGAATGGCTTGAAGCAATCAACAATGGCAACCATGGTACAATGACATTAATTCCCACGATAGTAATGTATAAGAGCAATACTTTAATTATGGGAACAGCGTGACGTTCTGGTCCACGGGTTCTGATCTAAATAATAGGGATGGTCAAAGAAACCAAAAGCCTAAAACACTTTATGCGATAGCATACAAGAGGTCGGATAAGAATACTTGTATCAGTGGTGCAGTTTTCTATCCATCAAATTTCTTCCTAATCACAGTATCAATCATCTTAGTTGTTCCCTTTTCCCGCTTTTGGATACTTTTTTTTAAGTTATAGCTTCACCATTTGATGCTCAGTTTAATATGCAACATAACATTTGCCCAGCAGGTAAAGCTGAGTACATCTAACATGCCCATAATCTATCAAGTAAATTTTAAAAGGTCCAGGTCACTTCAAAGCCTCAGTTTTTTGGTGTCCATCATTGCATCCAGCTGAAGGATTAAGATAAGACTGCTGAGAACCCATGACAGGCTCCAACTTTATTTAAATGTAAGGAAAGATATAACTAAACAAGGTAGCTCATGCTTAGCCATTTCCTTTTGTCTTTCAGGAGAATAAGCTGTATCCAGAAATGATTGAATAGAAAAGGTAATCAGCTCTAAGACATAAAAAGTACCTGTATCTCAGAGCATTGCTTCTGCACAAATGATTTCAGCCGTTCTATGTAGTCTTTGTCACTTTCTCCTCTCTTTAGCTCCAATTCTGCAGGTACAACAGCCACCTCACTCTTTGGACGACTATATACATCTACAACTGTTTCTCTGATATTTCCTTCCAAACTCTTGACAAAGTTGACAAAATGAGAATCAAATAGTGATGAAAGTATAGGATGATCCTCATTCTTATGGTCAGGTGAATCCTGCTCATCAACATCGTCAATCTCTGCCATACTAGCAGCAGCAGATCTTGTCAATGGTTTATGAAGCTTTGTTGGCTTAACAGAGGAGAAAAGGAAGCTCTTCATCATTTCATCAAACTTAAGAAAGTACGATGTGAGTCCAATCTTCTGACTTATGGCATCAACTACTGTAAAAGCATCCTTTCCACTCTCACCAGACTTGTTGTAAATAACACACTCCCCCAAGAGAACTGCTCCCAACCCCCTTATGCACATAGTTGCAGATGGATTTGACACCAACTCAAGCAAATATGTTAGATGGGGACGTGAAGCTAGGAAGCACTGAATTGCATTGGGGCAGTCAGCTAGCCAGGTCACCAGCAATTTCAGAATAATTGGTTGAACATACGAGTTCTCTTTTGTACTTGTTTTTCCATCTTTATTTTTCATGTTGGAAGCAAGGGCCAAGTATTTAACCATGCGGTGCATTAGTGGCTCTGGAGCTCCTAGGGATGGCGTTGGCGACTCAAGCTCAATGCGCAGAACCTGCAAATGTTTTCTTAAAATCAGATCATCTCAAAAAAGACAGGAGGGGAAGGGGGTTCACATTTCCCTTGAAGAAAACTACACGCAATGGGGGGGAAAACCAAGTCCACTCTTGTTTCTCCTTTGTGGCGGTATATGGAAGAAAAACTGCACTAGTATGTGCGCACACTCCACTTACCTAATTTATCCAAACCCATACTCATTATCTCCCCGCATGGATTCTTGATCAATAGTATCCATAAATAATTGTGTTGGCTCAACAATCAATCAAAGGCGGTAAAAAGAACATTCAAAAAGCAGACCCTACATTTCTAGTGTATGTTGAAAGGGAAGTGGTTGCAATAGACAGAGTAGCTAAACTTGCAAGGAGTTCATTTCCAGGTGCTTTTAAGCATCAATTTACCAACCCCTCACAAAAGGAATGCATTACATGGGACACTTGGAAAAAGAAATACAGCAGCAACCATATTAAATGCAACTCTTGCAACCATGAAAGCAACAACTTTCACAGGTTATATGTATCATTAAAGATGATGTTTGAATTTTCACTTCAAAAGAATAAAACATTTATCAGAATTCAAAACAGGAATGGAAAGTGGAGAACAGGAACTCAATCCATGGGTCAGCCATAGGATAACGTACTTTGAGATGCATTTGTATCATGATAATTTTAAAAGAAACAGTCTAAATCCATGGAAACAAAGCCTATAATTCATGAAAGGCAGATAAAATTACAAACACATCCCCTCTAGCCATAACTGCACCCTTGATTTGTTTCAAAATCAACTCATTGACAAGCCTCAATTTACAACGGCTACGCCTCCAACAACACTTCTTGAATCCATCTCTAGTCACTCCATTACCACTTCTTAAATCCACTTCCAACCTCCAGTATATCCGATCAAACCTTTCTGAATTGTCCATTACATACTAACTAAAACATATTCTTAATCACCTTACAAAACTGCTCATTGAAAGCAATCAAATGCTAATGAGTACAAAAGAAGCGCTTGCTATTCAAGTTGTTAGTGTTTAGCAGCATTATCTGATAACTCATCAAAAAGATCAATAAAAAGAAAGAAAATGAAACCACTTGGTCTAGTTGAATCTCTCTTCTTAAGATGATTCAACTTTTACGCAGGAAATCTATTGTTCAATTTTCCCTCTCAGTTTTTTCACTTTCTGAATAATTTCAGTAACAAAAGGTTTTTTTTTTTTCACTGGGAAAAATTGTTATTAAATCAATTGTTTGGAGCCTTTTCTTTCTAATGATTGTATCTTGTGACAACAAATCTTTCCTTGGAGAATTAAAAAGTATGTGAAAGGGGAGTCAAATATGAGCTAGACAACAAGAGTTTTAGTGGTGATGGTGTTTGAGATGAGTTTGAATTTTTGTGGCAAATGGAGAGGTATGAGATACCAAAAGTCTGAAAAATGAAAAGAGAGGCAGAACTGAGATTAAAATAAAATAAAAGAGATATAGTGGTAAGTTTGACTAACTTTGCATGGATGCAAGCTTCTAGCTGGTGGATTTGAGAGTCTCATTTTAATATCTTGAATATCATTTTTCAGTCCCACATCCATGTTAAAACAGAAGAAGAAAAATAAGAGATTGCATACCCTTTCCTTGCACTGGATATTGTCCCTGAGTATATGAGAAAGCACACTCGCAGCCCTGCAACAAGTCTGGAGTTCAAAACATTAGATTGATGGTTAACATGCAGCAAGTACCAACAAGTATATTTAATGCTCCATAAAGTGCAAGCAACGTTTAGGAGCAGATGCAAATTTGATGAGACCATTTCTGGCATTTCTATTCCTATTTCTTTTTCATTGGATATTATGCAATACCAAAACACTGTATTACCTCAAGATCACCATCACTTTCACCCAAAGTAAGACCATGTAACAGCATGCTGTGGAAAAATTAGAGATAAGCCATCAAAAAAATTATCTGTTAGTGTGGCAGTGGAGTTTAATTAAGGCAATAAAACTTGATACATATCCTGGTTCAAAATAAACTAATTAAAAAGTGCACTAGTAAATGCACTAGAAATATACAGACCTTCCAAATGACATTCTCACATCCTCTTCAATGGGAGCATGAGTCATTGAGTATGGTTGAGGTATTAATGTGGATGCTAACATTGTTTGACCATCAGAATTTCTCTGGAAAAAAAAATACAAAATAGTCAAATAAGATTTGGAGACAGTAATGGATTACATTTTTAATAACACACAAATTAAGAATGTAAATAACTGGTAGAATTAGCATAATCATCAACTACATTAACATAACCCAAAAAAGGATATTACACAGCAAATACATGAATTAACCTCACAAAAGCTCTTAAAAACGTGGTCAGCTTCAATGAACTCTTGCACACTGGATGTCCGCAAAATGATTCGAAGGATAGAATTCAGAGCCGGTTCTACTTGTGGCTGCTCACCAAGAACTTTGCTTGCAAGAGTATCAAGATTCTTTGGGTGTCCAACAATCAAATCACCAATGCACCGCAATGCCTGCCAAAGTGAATAATCTTCGAGTAAATGAATAAGCTTTGGTGACTGTTTGGAAATACTTAGAATAAATCACCATCCAGAAGAACCCACAAAGCTTTATCCCATATGATAACCCATAGTCTTTCACAAATTTTCTTCATTTGAGATGGCTATAGTGCCTTATTTTACAATGACAACAAGAAGAAGGTCCAAGACTTACAGCACAACGTATAGGAATAGGAGCCCATTGGCTTTCGACACCCAACAATAGAAGATAGTCAAACACTTTATTCTGCAATCAAATCAACAGATTTAGGATGGAGTATTATTATACTATCAGAAATTATTGGTGCTGATAAGTGAGCTTGTAACAAACCTGAACCAGGACTGTTCTATTTGTCAGCTTATTCATATCTTTTCCAGGATCAGATTCTGAACCTCCCATCAATAACAAATTAATTGTTTCCAAGGCACTGAGCAGATTAATTGTCTACTGGCAAGACATTTGTATCAGAAACAGCAAAAATCACTGGTAAGGCTTCCAAGACAACATGCCCCAACATCTAGAATGCTCAAACTACAGAAGAAATACTAGCATTTTTGGCAGTCAACTGTCTAACCTTCTGTTGGGTAAAACTGTAAGCACTTCCACGTAGCTTCAAGATTGATATTATAGCATCAAAGCCCAAAGTCTCCCTCAGGAGTACCTAAACCACACGCAAAATATTAGCGGCTCAACTGGAACACATGCATCAGAAACTATAACAGAGAAGCTACAAACCTGATTGGAAGCATTGTTGCGAAGAAGATTGTTCAATAGTTCAAGACAGTCCTGTGTAAAGACCAACGTTAGATTACATTAGCAATGTGTTAAAAGATTTCTTCAATGCTTATAAAAATAAATTAGACTAGACTACAGATATAACGAGGGCTGTTTTCATTTTATGCTCCAGACATGGAGCAAAAAACAAGTTCACAATAATATGTTAGAGCATGTCTTCTGATAAAAGATTAGCTGAAATTCGAACCTTTTTCCCATCCCTATCCCCCATCCCAGAGGGGGAAAAACAAAAGAAACTAGATAATATATATATATATATATGGTATTCAATTTCAGCATCTCATTAAAGAAAAATGAAACAATATTTTTTTAGTTTTCAGTTTTTCATCATTTACTGAATGCATTTCTCAAAATTCTCACAATGGAAGCAAATACCCCAAATATCCAAGGAAGATTACTTCAGTCCATTTCTCAACCAAAGCAGTGGACAGCATCAACAGGAAACAAGCTAAGACCAGTTCATGGTTATGAGAATCCTACCAACCAGTTCAATTCAGGTCACAAAACATTGGCCACAAATGCATGTGAAAGTGGCCTCTGTAATCAATAGCTATGATCAGAATGTGATGAAGAAAATGAAAAGTTAGACTACAGAGTCTAGAATTGCACATGAAAAGGGGGGAAAACACTTGAGCTTTAGATGAGAGTTGTGCAAAAGAACTACATAATTTACATAAAGAGCCAACAAACAAAAGGGTCTATGTACAGGGACAAGTGATCTAGCAGCAAGCAAGCTAAACAAGTTAACAGGACTAAATTAAAATTGAGATGAATGTGAATCACCTGCACAACAACACCGCCTTCTGAACCTCCTTCCTCTTTGATAATGCTAAAAATTTTCTCAAATGCGCCTTCAAAGACTAAAATTTTTTGAATCTCCTAGATATTACAAAAATAAATCAGTAACAGAACAATACGCACACCAGTATGTATTCGGTTATAAGAAAGTAAAAAAATGGGTGTAAGAGATGACAAAGAGAGAAAAACCCTCACCTCAGCTTCTCGAGTCAGGTGAGTAAGAAGCAGCAAGGCCTCATTTCTTATAACCTGAAAGCAGACTAGAAATTATTTCACAAAAAAGCACAATGGCATAATATATATATATATATATAAGAAGTAAACAGCACAATAAAAAATCAAAACTAATTTGATATTCCCACCTCCTATTTTAAAGTTTCATAAAGCAAAGAACAAAGGGTTCTTTTTAGTGTCAGGTCATCACTCTACTCTTTATATGGATAGCTGAAAGTTCTACATTGAAATGAAACCCTAGGCAACTAAGAACTTCTTAACAAAGAAATAGCTGTTCGGTTAAAGAGTTTTGAACCTCACGATCCATAAGCATATCCATGAGCCGAGTTATACCACGTGGAATGGTCAGAATTGCTTCCTGTAACCTGAAGAGGAACTCAGAAAGAGTCTTTCCAGCATAACTAGAAAAATGAAATACACCAAGGTATAAAAAGAAGATATCTGTTGTGAATCCATACCTATTTTGAGAATTTGTGAGAAGCGCAGTCAAAATTTGAAGGGTATAGTATCGCACATAGAAATCTTCTTCTGACTGCCAAAAGAAACAATCGACCAAACAGCAAAACAAATTGCAATCAGAAAGGTCTCATTTGAACTATAAATGTTATACATATACAGGACTCTCACCAATAAACTGAGAAGGAGAGAGATGTTTTCTGCTTCCCGTGAAAGCAAATCAGTATTCATTAAAGCTGGTTGGACCTCGTTCTGTGGCCCCTTTGCATGATCAATAGGCGTCAAAGCACTAACAAGAGTTTCTAGGGCACCTCGAATCTGCTCAGAATAACATTCATTTTAGTTCATAATGAATTCGACCAAGCAATTTATTAAGATAAAAAAAAAATTCAATAATAACCAATCAAAGAGGCAAAGAAATGACCAGATGGGCGGATTAGGCAACCAAAAACTTCAAAAAAAGAATGAATAAGCTTCAGCTAGCAGAAGAGAACCATCAATCCCAAAACTTTATAAAGATGCAGATCAGATTATTGGAAAATACAAGACTATCACGGCCAAACACTATACAATTCAATGGTTTAGTAAAACAGATCCATCATTTTTATTTTTCCACCAACATATTGAAAATAAATGCATTCTTAAGCAACATGTCAACCAAAAAGGGCAGAAGGACAAAAATAAGGAGAAAAGGCAAGAAAGAAAGAAATAGAAAAAGAAAAGGAAGTAAAGGATAAGGAAGAGAAGATTGGAAACCATTTCAACATCATCTCGCTCCTCCTTTAAGACACCCATAAGTACAGGAAACCCTGCAAGAGAAGTAAACGAAGCAACTTATCATATGTCAAAGATAATTCAAAAAAAAAAAAAAACCAAAATGAGAAAGAAGCACACACCCATTGCTCCAAAAGCTAGCTGCGCACCCCGACTTTCAGCAACAACAGACTGAAGCTCAGCCATAGCATTCCTCCTGTCGTCTGGTAGGACACCATTGCTTATCCGATCAAGTAACCTTTCAACATAGCTATGGACACAAACCATGTCAAAAAGACATCACCCAACAACCCCAACTAATAAAATAAAAGCAAAACCTATTGAAGACAAGATGCTACTCCATACAAGATAAAGCAACAAGACCAAAGCAGATACAGCATGAAATTCTCCAACATCAACTCAAAAGGAAAAGCTATGGAAAACCAGTTAATTTTGTTACCTGTCTTCATTAGAACCAGAATTGTCGTTGCCGAAAACAAGCCCAACCATTCCCTTGATCATCAAAATAAAAAAGATTTATATATCAATTAATCGAACATGCATTATAACAATTAAAAAAGGCGCAAGTGCAGTAATAAAAATTGGAGGAAGCAATTAGGAGAGAGAAGGGCGATCATGACCTTGTAACCGGACACCAAATCCATGTCTCAGGCTTATTAGCTTGATAATAACCAGAGCAATACCTCTCTCTATTAATGACAATAAAATCGATATAGATATTAAAAAAAAGAAAACCCTAGTGCTCGGGCAAGGAGAGGGAGGGGAGATCGAGTGAAGTGAATAGAGAAGAAAAGGGAAAGGTCAAAATTGGATCTGGGCGTCGTTATTTCACTTGCGCTTTCTTACCCCCCTTTTTTTTTTTTTTTTTTAATTTTTTATATGAGCGAGAGAGC
>Ga0325402_1000250_pt1 | contig 33059 bp, 18 predicted proteins | sample PopdelMetagenome_22_FD_207212 | JGI IMG/M metagenome (GOLD analysis project Ga0325402, IMG submission 207212) | Populus deltoides microbial communities from Bellville, Georgia, United States - Xylem-PdKOR-R3 | ecosystem: Host-associated > Plants > Phyllosphere > Stem > Wood/Secondary xylem... | reverse complement strand
TTAATCAAACTTACAACAGTAAGAACAACTTCTCCCCAAAACTCACTAGGAACAAAAGCAGACAACAAGAGAGAACGAGAAGTTTCGACAATGTGCTTATGTTTTCTTTCAGCTACACCATTTTGTTTAGGAGTATCTGTACATGAAGTTTGGTGGATGGTTCCATCTAAGGCAAGCATTTGACAAAATTTATTAGAGGTATATTCCCCACCCAAATCACACCTAAAGCATTTGATCACAGCAGAATGTTAAGTTTTGATAAGAGCTCGAAAAGCTGCATATATCTCAAAGAATTCAGAACGATGTTTCATTAAATAAACCCAACAATAACGAGTATGATCATCAATAAAAGAGACATAATATCGAGACCCTCCTTTTGTGGAAACAGGAGAAGGTCCTCATACATCAGAATGAATCAAATCAAATGGTGAAGATGAAACATAAATACTTCGATTAAAAGGTAAAGCAGAAAATTTTGCCAGTTTACATCCACTACAATCAGAAATGTCACAAGTTTTCAAATTTCCTAAAGCTCTTGTGGATGCCAAAAATCTCAAACGAGATGATGAAACATGACCTAGACGGGAATGCCATAAATAAAAACTAGAAGATGGAAGACTCAAATGAAAGGAAGACAAATCAGCAATAGTAGCAGCAGCGGCAGCAGCAGCAACTGACACTTTTAACTCATCCAAAATATATAGTCCATTCTCCCTACGGCCTGTCCCAATCAGCTTCTGAGACTGCAGATCCTGTACACAACAAAAAGAACCAGAAAACATGACTAAATAATCACCAGAATCACATATTTGACCAACAGACGCAAGATTCAATTTGAGTTTTGGAATAAGATAAACATTAGGGAGAGACAAGTGAGGTGTGACAACAGAACCAACACCTGCTAAGGGCATAGGAGTGCCATCAGCAGTCATAACAGGAATGGAGGACAAAGGAGACACAGAGGTAAAAGATGAGGAATCTGGAGACATATGATGGGAAGCACCAGAATCCAGGACCCATTCAGAGTGTGACATACCTGAGGAACTATGAGGCAACTGACCTATGGAAGAAGCGGACATTGCTTGTGGCTGCAAGGAGAGAAACTTCTGAAATTGCTCAGCCAAAGAATTAGGATCAGTAATAGAGCCTGGGGAAGCTACTGCTGCAGTATTGTGGTGTGGTGGTTTATAACCCTGAGGTGGTCGATGAGCATTAGATTGTGACTGACTGCCAGACTTCCAAGCTTGATTCTGCTGTCTCAACTTAGGACACTGAGCCTTCCAATGACCTTTCTGCTTACAGAAACTGCACTCATCAAAGCCAACCCTTGTGTAAGGCTTATTCTGATGATTAGAGAATGGCTTAGAAGGTACTGCTAGTACAGAAGGATTTGAAGCAGAAAGAATTCCCTTTTCAGAATAAGACTGAAGACGTATTTCTTCAGCCAATAACTCACTGACAACAGAGTCAACAGAAGGCAGTGGAGTACGATGCAGAATTGAACCTCTAAGTCCTTCGAAGTCACTGCGAAGTGCTGTTAAAAACTGTACCAATCGTTGCTGCTCTCTACGCTCAATATAGGCACCACATGCCTTTAATTCTGCTGATTCTGTAAGAGCCAATTGATCCCAAAGATCTGTCATAGCAGAATAAAACTCTTGAATACTCATATTCTTCTGATGAAGAGCTCGTATGTCATTCTCTAATTGATACTGTTTTGCAAAATTTGATTGCGTGAATAACCTTTGCAGATGATCCCAAACCTCTTTTGTTGTCTCATACTTCGCCAACTGCGTACCTATCGAATGCTCAACAGAATTGTTGATCCAAGTAATGATCTTTGCATTATTTGCTTCCCATGTATCTATCAAAACAGCATCCCCCTCCTCAATATTCTTAGGTATTATATAAGTTCCACTAACATACCCTCACATCTTCTTACCCTTAAGAAAATTTCGCATTACATAGCTCCAATACGAATAGTTCTTCCCATCCAACCTCACACTCACAGACTGATGCGAATCATCTCTTTCAGTAGCCATAATTAACAATCACAGAGAACTAGAATGCAAAAGCAACGGAAAACAAAATATCAAATTACAGAAACTGAACAGAGATTGCAGAAACTAAACAAATATCTTCTCAAAATTATACGATTACTCCAAAACAGAACCAATTTGCAGAAACTGAACATAAATACCAAATTGCAAAAGCTGAAGGGTAGACGAAATACCAAAATAATTGCAGAAACTGACAAAATACCAAATTTTGCAGAAGCGGAAGACAAAATCTCACTCCAAAAAATTTTTGGGGCTCTGCCCCAAACCCCGACAGGGGCACGCTGCCCCCTACAAACCCCCAGCCAACTCACCGCAGAGTTGGATCCGCGAACTTGTACTTGGGATTAAGCCTTGTTTCATAAAACCAGCTCTGATACCATATTAAATTAATTGAGATCAAATAGAGAAAGGCTAGAATTCTGAATAATCTGTATATTATAAATGCATAGTCATAACCTAAATACAAATAAAGTATATATAGGTCAAACTGAAAGTACTATTCTACCCTTAATAAATAAGACTACATAAATATTATTTACCACCACCTTCCCTGCTTTCATTTTTAGCACCACAAAGTCAGCATGCTGCACTGTTTGCTTAAACCAATCAAGAAAATCAAATCCTTCATCTTCCACAGATTGATTAAACTCTTCCACATCAGGATTATGAGTAGCCTCAACTCCAGCAAGGCCAGGATAATAAATGAAGGCAACACCAGGTTTTTTAACGCCAGAAAGCAGGACCGAAGCGTTATGGTTGACAAAATAAACATTGAAAGTGTTGCGATCCACAGGACAAGACGGCAGGAACCAACTTGAAACACTAGAATTCAGATGCTCACCTCCCCCAATCTCAACATACACTAATCGCTTCCTAGAGGGCATATCAACAAACTTGGGCAAATAAGCTATGTTTTTCTCATGTTCCACTTGCTTATTCTCTGTGAGAGGTTCTAAATTCTCCAAATGAGGTCTATTATTCATGATAGATGGGCAATCAGCTGGTATTGCTGGAAGTAGCCGACACTGTAAATTCTTTTCTTGAAAACAACCAGTGTATACTCGTTGACATAACCAACATGGACAATGTTGGAATTCTTTAATAATGATGACACAGGCAAGGAAGACCTAATCAGGTTATTGGTGTTAAAACTGTTAACACTAACAAGCATAGCCCCAATTCCACCAGGCTTAAGCACACGCTCGCTCTCGAGCACAACAATGGCTGGGACGGAAATCTTTTCTAGGTCCCCAGACAACACAAAATCAAAGGAATCGTCTGCATATTCAAGCTCATAAGCCATCCTCTTATGCTTAAGAGAGAAAAAGGGGTGTCTGTGAACCCCACAAGCATTGAGAAATCCTAATTCTCGTAATGCAAAAACTGCAGGAGCAGATCCTTCACCGACACAGAGAACTTTTGCACTAGGATCTATGATCTGCATGCCCAGAAGCTCTCTAACAACATTAGAAGTCACATTCACACCTTCCTCACCATCAATTGAGCCCCAGATTGGCTTCAAAAATCGATTCTTTAACAAATGTGAACCCATAAACATAAAGGGTACATCACATTCATTATACCTCACAGAATCAAACAATAATCCAGGATCAGACCCATATAAGAACAGTAACAAAGGAATGATGGACATTGCCGTGACAAGCATAGATGCGCGTAGAAGCACACGCCGGGCTATTGTTCCACTAAGGATCTGGTATCTCAAGGCCTTCGAATTCATATTGTGCTCCACTCTTAACCACGAAATTGGCATCAGAGATTAAATTTTTAATCAAATTACAGGATTTCAGAGACTTGACAGAGAGATATAAGCCAACTGATAAAAAGCTAGAGACTTAACGAGTACAAAACCTGGAGGAGGTATGATTCCCACCCACAAGGACACCCATTGATTTTTGAAACATTAACCAGACCCTTTTATGAACTCTTGGCTTTGCCTCAAATACCATCTTTACTTGATTGAAAAAAAAAACCATTCCTTTTGAGAACACTACATGTTACAATATTAAATCCTTTTATATCTCACACTTTCGCTATGCAATGACAAATTTATCAAAACAAAACACGCAAGATAGCAAAAGATATGAGGAAACGAAACAGGGTCAGGGATTAGGTTTTGTTTGAGAGAGGAATGAAATTGAGTAAACTATAGATGGGCAGAGAGTTGAACTCTGGGGACAGTGATATAAAAATGGAGTTGATCTAACAACCAGTGTTGATAGTACAGTAGGAGAGGAGTCATGACATAATTAAAGAAGGTTCGTACGCGTGTAGGGATGCAATAGGAGGAGGTGTATTATTATTTTTATTATTATTATTAATTTTGTTTTTCGGGACCTCGACTAACCCAACAGAAGTTCAATTAATAACAATGTAAATTTTTAATAATTCTGAGATTTATAAAATTTAAACTGGTAATTTCTAAAAAACAAACCTAGATCTTCAATAATTAAATTACACCTTTTAGAGTTAGAATTGTAGGAGATGTATTATTGTTTACATAGAACCAGTTATTTATCTTTTTACATCAAATAATTTAAGTTTGGTATTGCAGTCTAAATTATTTTTTAATTTTTTTAATATATTAAAAAAATTAATAAATGAAAATTAATTAAAAATTACTAAAAATATATAAATTTAATATTTTTTAAGATAAATATATATTTTTTTAAAAATTAACGCTTTCCTATACAAGACGCTGACTATGAGACTGATATGAGGTCTATTTCCATCATATGGTCACATTAACAAAAACTTAAAGAAGATAAGACTATGAATTAAGGTGATCCATGGGAATTGCAACAACTAGCTCATTATCTCGTATAGACGTATAGTAGATCAGAGTAAAAACAAATTTATAATAAAAAATATCTAATTATTGCTAACAAGTCTTCCAAAAAAAATATATTTTAATCTTGAATTTGATGATATTTTTATCTAATATTAAAATAAAAATATATTGGATTCACGTATATTAACACAGGTTAACTTTTGAAACTTGCAAGAATAATCTTAAAAAAATAAATTGGAAAGTTCATCATCGATTAATTTAATCTTAAATGATAAAATTGATATAAAACAACAATCAATTAAAAATAAAACTTTAGTGAACTCGAGTCAATTAAGCAAGTTCGCGACACAAGTCACGCACGCTACCAAATTCATAATAAAAAAATATCTCAGAGATTATATTTCATTTAATTATATAAGAATGGAAGGTATGAGAATTTTTTTTCATATGAAATATTAAAAAAAAAACCATGATAGGCGTGTGGGATCAAGATAGCTAACTAGATCATTAATAATAAATGGTGAAATTTTATTTTTTTAGTTTTGAGTTAAATAAAAAAATAGATCATCGATAACAAATAGTAAAATTATATTTTTTAAAAAAATTAAAGGACAAAAAATGCATTAAATAAAACAAAAAAAACATAAATAATATGCTACATGCTACGAATTAACCTATCAAACATGCGTCTTGGTTTATAAACTCAACTTGATTCAATGATTTTTTTTATCAATATTTTTTTACCTAAATATAAAATAACAAAATTAAAAATAAAAAAGGAGCCCCGGTACTTAGGACTTCCAACCCAGCCTACGTGTTTGGGTCAATTTTTTTTTTCTTAAAAAGGTGTACCACTATTTTTTAAGAAATAAACAAATGACATATTATCTATTTTTTTTATAGAATCCAGTAATAAGAGGTTGTTGAAAAGCAGGGGCTTAATTTTTTTAACAAAAAACTCATTTCAATCCATTTTTATCCAAAAAACATCCAAACAAATAGGCTAAAAAATCTAAAATCAACCCAAACTTGGAATTATTCCCTTAGTTAGATTTACCTCCACAAGCAAGGAGAAGGGGGGGGAACTCAGGCGAAACTCCTCTCATTGAATGAAACTCATTGACACCGAGATTAACTATTTTTGTGTCTAGAATCATTGTCAACGATGACTTTCTCTTTCTATGTCGTAATCCAGCAAGTCTCTCTCTCCTCTCAAAAAACAGGATTGAAAAATAAGTTAAATAAAGTTTGGTACCACATTGGATTTCTAAAAATTAAAGTGACCAATCACTTATTAAATAAGAAAAGAATGGAGACTAAAACAAAATTTTCAGATGAATTTTGAAATCTCCATCGATTTTCCTTATCTTTTTGTCTTTCAATTCAACCCTTTCTTGAAAAAACAATAAGCAACTAGGTGCAGGTGCTAATTCGTGCTCAAAATGGTTTAATTGTGAAAAAAAGAAAGATTTGAGGATCAAATTGAATTTTTTTTAAAAAAATTACAATTACAATCCACAATGATTTACGAGAGAATATACAATGCGAAGTCTATAGTAACAACCCCTCATGATTTAATGTTTTTATAATGTTTCACCTTTTGTTTTTCTCTTTTTACAATTCTCAGTTTTTGTTAATTTCATTCTTTGATTTTGCTTTTGTTGGGATTTAGGATTGATAATTTGTTTTCTTTGCATTTTATATTGTTATAACCATTTTAAAAAAACCATCTTGGGTTGTGCATGATTTTACAAAAAAATATGATTTTGTTGTTTGCAAGAAATTGAAAATGAGAGAGCCAAAATTGAAACAAAGAAAAATGGCAAACCTTTTGTTTTTAAAAACAAACATCAAATTTGGTCCTTTTTTTTTTTTTTTATCTTCAATCATCAAATTCTTTTCTTTTTAATTTAACCTTCCAACATTGTATTGATAGAGATTTGAAATTTATAATTTATTTCAATTTAGTTTTTATGTTGTGAGTTGAATCTAAAAAAATGTCTTGTCATTGGATTGATGTTCGATTTTATAAGAAAGAATATGAATTTATTGTTTGAGAAAAATTGAAAATAAGGGTACAAAAATTGAGCAAAAGAAAAAACAAGAGGCCAATTAAAAAAAAATGTGCCAACGCCTTTTAGGTTATCTTTCCTTTGAGATTTTGTCAAAAATCATTTTTTATCCTTTTAGTTTGTTAATTAAATGGTTTGGTCCAGAACTTTATTTTTCTTGCATTTTAGTCTTTGAGTTTGAGACAAGAGAGAGTCATTGCAAATATAATAGAGTGAGAAAATTATCGAATGACTACTTTTTGGCGATAAAACTCACCATTCGTAGTGTTAATGAGCTTGATTTGACGAAGAAAGTTCCATTTAAGTTTTTTTTTTCCTTTATCTTATCAAAAACGATAGATTAGGACTTGATAATATTTTTTATTATAGTTTATTTTTTATTTTTAAATCGATTAAATCCTAATTTATGACCATAAATGAGTTTATTGAGTCTATAAAATGTTTCTCAAATTTTTTCAGTTAAAAAAATTGATGAAAGTGAGTTTTTTTGCCTTTGAAGTTGCCTGACCAACTTTAGGCCATTGGAATATGGAAAAGTAATCAACATGTTAAATATAAATTAGATTTTATAATTTGTTTCAATTTTTTTTTATAAAATTATCAAATAAACATCTTAATATTAAGTTGGAGCATGATTTTGCAAGTGACTATATTTTTATTGATTATTCCAGATTTTTAGACTTATCAAATAAAATGAATGATATTAAAATAACTTTCAAACAAATTAATTTGAAACTCAAACTCATTAAAAAGTTGGGTTATAAAGTTTTAAAGTTGACCTGATTGCTATAAAATCCATACGACTTGCATTTGTTTTTTATAAAATTATTAGTTCAAACCGCGGCATGATACCCTTATGATTTAATAGAAATTACAATTTTTTGGAAAAGTTTTTGCTTTTTAACAAAACTGAATAAAACTCTCCAATCTACAAGAGAGTCTTCATTAGGTTATCAATTTATCAATGGATTGTGTTAGTTTAAGTTGGTAAAATCAAATTTATTTATAATTCATGTCAACACATGATCGAAAAAAACAATTTATATAAAAAAATAAGAACTTTTTAAACATGGGCTTGGCCTTATAGGCTCATTCGTGTTTACAATTTTTTTTTTAATCTAGACGTACTTAGCTTTTTTCTTATTTATCCATTTATTTTTAATATTTTTTTAACAACAAATCTCTTTAAATTTATTTATTAAAATAAATTTTAAGTGATTGTCCAATTATGTCACAATTTTTAAGAATCTTAGGGCTTTTTTGTGGTGATATTATTAATTGCTTAATAAATAATTATGTATTAGCCTAATTTATATAATTTTTAATATAATTTCCTCATTAATAATGAATGAGAATAAAATATCTATTTTTTATTTGTTTTAAAAAATTTTCTTGAATTTATTGTTTATAAATTTTGTCATATACGTGTTTAAAAATGAATGATTCATGATTTTTATTTTTTAAAAATGAAGCTTGTTTCCACTATCATAATAAATTTTATAATTGTAATTGTTAGGTTTCCTTCCTCCACTATCATAATAAATTTTATAATTGTAATTGTTAGGTCTCCTTCCTCCATTATGCTAAGAATCTCTAGTGTTCAATCCAAAATTCAGGTAGAAGTTCTTGGGGTCTTATGCATGCCAGTTTGATAAGAGATCTTCCTGGTCATTTTCTTGTAGAGGGATCTTTGCAATTATGATGGCTTTTCCATCACTCTTCATGGTAGTAAGGTGGGAGAGTGCTTTGTTTTCTAATGCCTCACCATGCTTGGTTCCTTAGCTTCGAATAACTCAATGTATTGATCTATAATGAGTTAAGAGTCGTTGTGTATCCTGAGAGAACACACATTTAGGACCATTACCAAACTAAGTTTGGCTAGTAAGGCTTTATATTTTGCTATATTATTGGTAGTGGGGAAGTCAAACATGAGCTCATATTCCAAAGTCTGCCCATCAAGTAGGACTAGAACTGTTTTGGCTCCTTTTTTTTTTGTATGTTAGAGGAAATATCCTGGTATAACTTTTATGGAGGCATTTTTGTTTTTGGAGTTCAAGATGGTACATTCTAGTCAGGCACGTCTACAAAGGCTTAAAACATTATGGTCGAATAGGATTAGTACTCTAAGTCATATTCTCCCAACTCGATGGACCATTTGACCAATTTTCTTAACACATTTAGCTTATGAAAGATTTGGCTAAGAGATTGATAAGTCAAAATAATAATTTGTGTGCTTGAAAGTATGGTCTCAATTTCCTTAAAGACATTTACCAATACTAAGGCCATCTTTTATGTTTTCAAGTACCAAATCTCAAAGTCGTGAAGGGCTTTCCTTGCATAATACACAAGTTTATGAACTTTGTGTTACTTTTTGACTAGCACAATGTTCTGCTACCTTTAAATAAAAGAAGAGTTATTCTCTCTCTCTGTTTTTTTTTTTTTATATATAACATTCTTATAGAATATAGGTGAGCTTTTAAGTTATCACATGCCTTTTGTATTCATGAGTCCATAAAAAAATAAATATATTTTTCAATGTCTTAAAGGCAACCCTCCTCAAGTCAAAAGATAAGTCTATTCATAACAATTACCTACTCATTTAGTCTTTAAATTTCTTTAATCAAATAAGGGGTCATGTTAATAATGAATTTATTCTTTTTAATATTAGGCTTTATTCCTTTTTTGCTAACCATAAATTCTAAGAGCGTCCATTCTCAGAACTTCACTTGAATGGATTAAGCTTCATTCGATGCTGGTGAAGAATAGAGAAAACTTCTTATAAGTCTTGAAGATGTTACTAAAAAATGGTACTCTTTACCAACATGTCATTTTCTTATATCTCTATGCTCCTTTCCAACTAGTCTTAAAGACCTTGTTGATCATTCTTTAGTATGTGACTCAAATGTTCTCTAATATGAAGGGCATAATCTTATAGCAATATGTAACATCCTCATCTTTAGGGATGCTAATATTATTTTATGATATATATATATATATATATATATATATATATATATATATATATATATATATATATATATATATATATCGATTCCATGACCCATAATTGATGTATTTGTGATGTTGTTAAACATGGTCAATAATTCTACCACATTCATTCCCCCTGTATTTTAACTTACCAAGTTATCAACATTCTTTGTAAACCCTGGAATAAATAAAATAAAAATAAATAAATAATAAAATCATTGGAATTATAGTGTAATAGTATGAAAAAAAATGATAAAAAGAATAGATTGGGAAAAAAAAGTATTAAAATGGAAGAAGAAGTTTTTAGCCGAAAATATCAAATTTTTCAGTAGTAAAAATAGTCTAGCTGTTTTGAGAAAGAGCTAGAACGATTTGCTGAACTGGTCAGACCACTTCTCAAAACAGTCAAATCATTTTAATTTTCATCTTTGTAAAACTGATGGGGTACTGCTATGGGAGAAGAAACCATTTTTTTTTCCTTATATTCTTACACCTTTAAATGGTAAAGAGTGAAATTATGAATGAAAAGAGAGTGTTTTAAGAGATAAAAACACATTCACTCTTGGAATTAAGAAAGATCAAAGAGAGAAAAGATTGAGTTAGAGAGAGAAGGTGAATAAAAAAAGGAAAAAACATAAAAAATTTTGACTAGTTGGGGTTCAAAGACTCGATTATCATTCGATAAGGAGTTCTAAACCTAATATAGCAATTTCATTTGAAATTGATAACAAATAAGGTTGGAATCATCAAAGTGATGCTAAGGGTTTAAAGTCAAATTTTATGGAAAATATAAACTGACTATGAATTGATCAATTGGGTTATATTATGTTATGTTATGTATTAATTTAGGTAAAAGTGATGAAGAAAACCATGGGGTCCTTAAAGGCCCAATGACCGGCCAATAAGGGGTTACATTGCATGAAGTAGAATTGTATGTAGTTAAGTGATATTATAGTAGATTAATATATATATTATAAAGGAAATTATTTTAAAAGAGTTTCGTTACGTTACATAGATTGACTTAAACATTTATATTGTTGAAATTTAGGAAATTCAGGGAGAATTATTGAACCTAAAGATGAATATTTTTATGAATGTGTTTGACTTTTTATGCAAAGAAAGGATACATCAAAAATTTTATGCAAATGAGATAATATTTGTGTGATATAATACATGAATGACTATGATCATACAAATGCAAAACTATAGGTGTTGATAACATTGTTATTAAGCTTTGTTAGAACTTTTTGTGTGTTTGAAAGAATATGTTAAAGAATAAATGAATTTTGTATGCCTAATTGGAAGAAATTTATGTGCCTCGTTACTTGTTTAACTATAGTTGTCCTTGATTTGAGATTTAAACCGGAAATGGTTATAAGAATATAGTTTGAGAAGATATGTGTATATACGAGTTATGAGAGTTTCTTTTGTTGAGATAACTAAGAAAATGGATTTAAGAAAAAATAAAAATTCAATGAGGATTGAATGAGAAATGAAGGTTAAGATGAAATTGATTAAAAATATTAATATGGAGAATGTACATGGAATGAAAATTAATATGGTATATATGTTGATACATGAGAAGCCACAGGAGTTGTGCAGCCACAAGAAGATACCACTAGAGCTTCTGCAGCAAATAGGTGTCGTACACCTCAACCTTTTTTTTCCCTTAGTTTATTACAATAGTTTTGATGATGAAATGATATTCTGTGTTAGAATTGTAACTTAAGACAAAAGGAATTAGTTTTCGGTAATAGAACTAATGTCTGGTAATGGACAACAAAATTAGATTCCTTTTCATAAGAAAATTATTTTTTTATCTCCTCATATTTAATATTTGTAATTATGACCTACATGCGAAGTGCTTTTTTGGTATTAGATAAATCAGTTCCCTTCCACAACAAAAAAAATAAAAAAATTTCTTTACAAAAATACAACTTTATTTTAAATTGTTTATGGTCAAGTCTCTCAAAAATAAATTATATTTGCATATTTTAGCATATTAAAAAAATCACAAAAAAAGTTTTTTTTTTTATTTTTACATGTATTTTTGGATTTAGTAATCAATTTATTAAAATCATGAGAACTTGGTCTACATTTTAAAAATACCAAAAAAAGTATTTTGGTTTATCCCAATATCAAAGATTGCAAACTTATACGTAATATGTATTCTCGATATTAAAAGAAAAAAGTACAAAAATATGTTTTGATTCTAGAATAGGTAGGTTTTAACCTGATAAGATAAGAACCTCTTTACTGAAGATAACTTTTAATAAACCTCAGACACACCAACAACTATACAACACAACAATACCTTAATTTATATTAGACAAACAAATAATGCAGTTTACCTTAGGTAAGGTGTACTAGGGGTGATATGTCCTTCTTATACATAATCAATCCTCTTATTCAAACTCTAAGACCAGTTAGGGTTTCTAGTGACCAAAATATTAGGTGGCGACTCAATCCCATTTTTAACTAATAAAAAAAGGAATTCGATCCTGACCCGAGAGGACAATCGTTATGATGTCGCACACATGTAACTGAATGACGACTCCACTTGGGACACCCATGGACTAAGCTTTGTTTTTTTATCTGATTGTTGTGTTTTAAATTATTTGGTCTGTATTTATTTTCAATTTGCCATTTATAAATATTTTTTATATGATTTAATTTTTGTACATATTGTTCATGCATTTGTATATTGTGTAAATTAATTCCTTCATGCATCATTTGCTTTAATTTTTGAAAGCATACACAAGCTTCTAAGTTAGGTGAGGGATTAATGATGTGTCCTATAACTATTGGTCAGGGTTCAAATGAGTAAAAAACCTAACTCATATCCGAGTGCCTGCTTGGTAATGCTGGGCATGCGTGCCTTAACCATTCCTTGCAATGCCCCTCATACTATCTTTACAAAGATTGTCACTGCACAGATTTAAGACCCTTTTTGAGACAATGTAAAAAACCAACCAATGTTCACTTAAAGATTAGACCATATCTTTAGGCTGCATGTGTTAGCCTTAAATTGCATTAAAGAAAGCCTGACATGTAGCATCTTGAATGCTAGGACTTTTTGGGTGGAAAATAGTCGTCACATAGATCCTGCAAGAGTCTGATTATTAGAAATTGATTGAGATGAATATTAATTCTTTGTTGATGTAATAAAACACCAGGTGATGACTATTGCCACCCCTTGAAAGGGCGAACCTGTATTTAATTTCCCTTCTTTTTTTATTATGCATATCATATTTATTAGCTTTGCAACATTGCATGTCTTTCATTTAAATAAGAAATATAAGCTAGCCCATAAACAACAACCCCTACCTACAAGAGGAAAATAAAAGAGTTTAGCCTAGATAAAAGTAAGATAAATTCCTGAGAAATGAGGTGGCTTAGTTAACTGATTTGATAAGACAAACCATTTGCTTTGAAAGGAAACCCCTATACATGGAAACCGATACTGAAAAGATCACTACGAATATGCCCTTTATCCCTTTATGTATCCTCAGAAGAGAGTTTTAGATGTTTATCTAATTAATCAAAGTTTGCAAAATTTCCTTCATTGAAAGAGAGTTTCAAATGTTTTTTTGGTTAATCAAAGTTTGCAGATTTTTACCTCAACACCCCGAGCTTATCAAAAGATTCATAATGTCTTGCCTCAAAAGTCATTGCAATTTGCTGCAAACCAGATACATCAAACATCCTAATTTTTGTTTTAGCTTGAATATCATCCAAGAGGAAAATGTTAAGAGCGGTTCCTCCATTGGCATGAAAGATTGATTGGCTTTGAAATATAGTCGGCGCCTTCTTAAAATAATTGGAGCATGGCTTAAAAAAGACTCCAACTAGGTCTATTTTAAAAGTGGTTATTGTAGAAAAAGTTAAGTAAGGCTTGAAAGTGGAAAAGATTTGGATTCTAATAGTAAGTTTCAATGCTATGACAGAGAAAGAATCGAAAGGAGGATTCCATTTGGGAAATACATATCAAAATCATTCCATACCTCAGCATCTCATTCATCTATCTTGGATACTTGCTTATTTTTACATCATTGATTGCTTTTACACCTTTGTCAAAAAAAAAAAATTGATATACCTTTACCATTCAAAGATGTTCCCCAGTATCGTCTGAACATTAGGTGTATGTATTATCCTAGCTCCATTAGATCCCATACAACCATTATTCCCTATATAGTACAGTCTAAATAAGAAATGTGAATATCCTAATGGGATCCTCAACCACTTAGTCAAAAATTGCAAGAATTTCAAATTATCGAGTTTTTAAGTTGATAAACAAGGGACAAGTTGAGTTTATGAAAGATAATGTCATCTACTGCAATGTTACTAAATCATCTTCAGCATAACAAGTGGTCGGTAAATGCTGATGAGAGACAAATATTACTAGAGAAGTTGATCTAAAACGTGTTGCATTGTCAATCATTTTGTTATAGAATTTTGCTATTATGTTTTTTTTAGGATTGTATCTCATCTTTTTAATGAAAAATTCCTTTTTTATCTCTTTATTGTTTTGAAATGAAAAGATATTTTTGTAAAAGTAATAACTTGTCATTATATTATTGTCCATGACTAGATAAATATAATGGAAGAAATGATCGAACTCTAAGGTATGTCATGCAAAACGCTAAAAAGCAACACCTTTGAAACTCATAAAATTGACCATCATAATTGATCTCATGGCTCTATTCAAAATGTTTTGACCACATCAGTTTTGTCAAAAACCTTTTCTTCCAAAATAACTTTGAAAATTGCTTTTGCTTTTTTATTTTAGAAATAATTTGATTGCTTAAAACAATGTTTGGACATCCTTTTATAAGGTGACAAACAACTCCTTTTGTTAGGTGACCAAACCATTTTGAACCAAAACATGGAAAATGAAAAACTCACATCCCATATCTCTTGAGCTATATTTTTAGCTGTATGTTTAATCTCTTGTAGTTCGTTTGCTAGTCATTGATTCTTAAAAACCTAAAGTCTTATGCAAAAGTTACAAATATCAGACGGGATGAGGATAAAATTTATCGATTCTAACTGTTTGCATTTGAAGGTCATCTTTAATAGCCTTTCACATTCCCTATTTGAGCCTGAATAAGTTTTTCTTTGTAAAACCCTAACTAAGATCACATCCCACACTTGGGGGGGGGGAGGCAGAAATTTAAAGATCAAAGACTGAAGAAGTCATGAAAAATCCAAAGATCCTAGGAAATTCGAATGATGAGGGGCATTCCCAAATGGAAAAAAACAAAAAACAATGATCAAGTCAAGGTCAAAACAAAATGAGAATATCCTACCAAAGTAATTAAAAAGGGTCAAATTAAAGAAATATGATAAAAGAAAAGAAAGACACTATGACAATGATCTTAAGTCTTTAGAACCTTGAAACACTCTTTGAGCCTACAAATTGCTTTCTTTCATAGCCAAAACCCATAACTTGCATTACGTACCTTTTAAAAATCCATATTTATTCAAGTAAGCAAGCAACTTGGATAAATAAATAGCATTATAATAAATGCTAAAGAGCGTTTCTATAAGAATCATGACATTACCAATAAAACTACATGATATTATTCATGCTGGAAAAATAAGTGCTAAAAAAAGATAAATTTTAAGAAAACAAACCTCAAGTTTTTACTCGAACCTCTTGCTTTGAAGCCCATAAAAACAAAATATCACCTCATCTTGTAACTTCATCATTTCCAATATTGCCAGGACAAAAGATCAAATTATATTTTTTTTTCCTAAAGAGTAAACCCCCTAGGAATTGTAAGAAATTCAAAACAATTTTGTTTTAAGCTTACATTAGATAAATTTTTGTCTTCAAAAACACAAAATTTCATTTGAGTCATGGATAGCCCAACTTTGAGCTAATGCTTCTTTCTCATCCTTTTTCATGTAAATTCTCAACCAAAAATGCATAAAAATTACATCTTAGTGTTAAATGAATGTCTTGGGGTTATGATCAAAGAAACACTTTCAAAAATTATATCTTATATTTTCTTAACAACAATAAGACTTGAATGTATACAATCTTTTAAATTTTGTAAATTGATTCCAAAACAAGAAACTGGTTTTTAAATAAAAAAGGTCATTGATCGAGTTTGCAAAGTTCTTGATAAAATTGACACTTCTTAAAAGTCATCTTTGGAATATTAAGTAACCGGGGAAGGCAATGTTATATACCCTATGAGGAGTAATGGACAATATCTATATCAACTGAGGGCAGTATTGCTTAAAGACAATCTATAATAGTGAATTACTTTATGGACTCCAGAAGCAGTTGAGAGTATCACTACACTTGGGGGGCATCTTCATGGCTAAAAGTCTAGTTTACCATTTGAAAAATAGCTATGATGCAAGAAAAACATCATCACATGAATGCATCAGTTGGGAGCAATTTGCAACAGTCATTAATAATAGATGATTTGATAACTCTTTTAGAAAAGTTGGAATAATAGAATGTCGTTTCTCCATCAAATTAAAATGAGTGGGCAATGGTGCAAGCATACCACCAATTAGGGTGCATCATCCAACCGGGAGGTAACATCATGGCTAAAAAAGTTTGTCACTTCTTAAAGAATAATTAATTGAGCAAAACTTCATTTATTGCCTAAAGATCCAGGTTATGTGACAAAGAAGAAATCAAAAGCATTAACCACATCAGTAAAACTCATGTGGGATGAAGAGTCAAAAGACCAAATCTAAGAAATTACAAACCTCATCCATCAAGCAATAAAAAGATGGTAAGAAAGGGGAGGCTATATTTCAAAACAGGTAAAATGCATGCATAAACATCATAAAAAAATCATGAATTTTTCAAGGAATTCTTCTCCAAAACAGCTAGAAAAGTTCAACAAATGTGAACCATCAAAAATCTGGTCCAAAAACTACATGGACAAAGAAAATTAAAAGATGAATCATCTCATAAGAAGGGAGGAAAAATCATCTCATGGGAAACTCCAAGACACCATTATTCATGAAAAATCCTTGACATTTTTCATACGACGGGTAGGATACCCGATTACTAACTAGGGGCTAGTCATCCGAACATAGACCATTTATGAAAAATCCAAATTATTTTTACACCATGGGCAGCATACCTGATCACAAATCATGAGCTGGTTGACTAAATAGAGACCATCTGTGAAAAATCCTAAATATTTTTCACACCACATGAAGGTTACCTGATCATGAACAATGAGATGGTCGCCCGAACAGAGACCATTCATGAAAAATCCATAATTTTTCACACCACGAGTAGGTTACTCGATCATTAACCACAAGTTAGCCATCCGAACATAGACGATTCATGATAAATCCTAGTTATTTTTCATACCACGGGCAGGTTACCATATTACAAACCACGGGCTGATCGCCCAAATAGAGGACATCCATGTAAAATCCTAGTTATTTTCACACCACGGATAGGTTATCCCATCACGAACCACGAGCTGGTCGCCTGAATATAAACCATCCGTGAGAAATCCTAGTTATTTTTCACACCACGGACAGGTTACCCGATCATGAACCACAGGTTGGTCGCCTGAACAAAGAGCATCCATGAAAAATCCAGGTTATTTTTCGAACCACGGGTAGATTACCTGATCATGAACCACAGGCTAGTCGCCTAAATAGAGACCATCCGTGAAAAATCCTAAATATTTTCACGTGACGGGTAGGTTACCCAGTCACGAACCACGAGCTTGTTGCCCAAACAAAGATCATCCATGAAAAATCTTTGATATTTTTCACACCATGAGAAGATTGCTCGATCATGAACCACGGGCAGGTTGCCCAAATAGAGATTGCTAGTGAAAAATCCTAAATCTTCTACACACATAAACAGGTCACCCAAACTCGTACCATTCTAGCTTCGAGCTTGTCACTCAGTAAAATGACCAGGTTGAGAAAAACTTTGTATTTTTCATACCACGGGCAGGCTACCCGAACACAAGCCACGATCAAGTTGCTTGATCAGAGACTACAGGCAGGTTACCTGATCACAAACCATGAGCTGGTTGCCCGAACAAGGACCATTTGTGAAAAATCCTTAATATTTTTCACAACATGAGCAGGTCGCTTGAACATAGGACATTCTATCTTTAAGCTTGTCACTCTCTAAAATGACTAAATCTTCAAGAAGATCACTCTATAAACAATCAAAATTCCAAACTTTTCCTCGAGTTTTTCACTCTTTAAAATGACTAGATCTTCGAGATGTCGACTCTATAAAAGGTCAAAATTGTAATTTTCTTCGAGTTGATCTCTTTTTCAAAGAATTTTCTTCACAAAATAAAACCTTTGATTTTTAAGAAAAAAAAATGTAGTTTCAAACATTTGCAAGGATAACCATCTCTTGATTTTTCTTCTAACTTTTTCACATCTTTTTCTTTTCTTTATAAACTTACTTTCTAAAGTCTCATACAAGACTTTATACAATAGGTATTGTAAAGAGAGGGGCTACTATCATAACCTGATTTTTTACCCCTATTTTCATATTTTTTTTTAAATCCAAAAACAATAGCAAAAAACAATTAAAAATCCAAAAAATATATTTTGATGTAATTTCATCGTTTTTGGCATTTTCAACGTCTTTTCAAAAGAATTAAAATTTCAAAAAAAATACTTTTGACACATTCTGTTTTTAACGCGTATATTTCAAAATCATTGATTAATTTTTCTTACTAAGTCAATGTTGACGTGATCTTTTTCAAAAATATCAAAATACAAAAAAAAAAATTGAAGAAGGGGACCAAAGTGATTTTGGGTTGTTTGGTCACCAAATTTGCTTGGCCTACTATAAATAAATGGTTGTACCACACCAAAAAAAAAAAAAGGAATTTATGGAGAACATTAGCCGACCAAAAAAATAAGTAACAATAAGAAACAGAAAAAAAAACCCACACTCCAAACAAAAACAACACCAGACACCAGCTTGACAACATCAGCCACCATCCATGCAAAAGGAAAAAATAGAAAAAATTGGTATCACCTTCTCCGAGCCACTATGAAACCAAAAACATACGCATTAACAACCCTTCCATCTCCATTGTCAAAGCAAGGATCAAAATAAAACCCTTTTTTTTTCTCCACACTTCTCAAGAACCAGCAACCAAAGCTAAAAACACATTTAAAAGAAGATTCATTCTCTTTTCTTCCATACGGTGCAACCTTCATAAACACCATTGTCTCCTCCAAACCACCACCAGCATCTCCCCCTCTCCATTACCACAACACCATTCCAAAAAAAAAAACCTCCAGCAACCTCTCATTCATCCACCAAGACCCACCATCGGCCACCAGCAGTCCTCACATCCACCGTTATAGCTCACCTACAAATCCAGCATCACCAACCACTGATTCACAGTCCCTTTCAATCACCAAAACAAATCCTCTCCCTACAACTATCAACTGTTAAATAATATTTATGTAGACTTATTTATTAAAGGTAGAATAGTATTTTTAGTTTAACCTATATATACTTTCTTTGTATTTAGGTTAAAAAAAAAGCAATAATAATAAACAGATCATTGAAAAAAAAATTTGGAGTGATATTTTGTCTTCCACTTCTGGTAAATTTGGTATTTCGTCAGTTTCTGCAATTATTTTGGTATTTCGTCTTCCCTTCAGCTTCTGCAATTTGGTATTTGCGTTTAGTTTCTGCAAATTTGTTTTGTGTTTTAGAGTAATCGTATAATTTCAAGAAGATATTTGTTTAGTTTCTGCAATTTGGTATTTTGTTTTCCGCTACTTTTGCATTTTGGTTCTCTGTGATTGTTGATTATGGCTACTAAAAGAGATGATTCACTTCAATCTGTGAGTGTGAGGTTGGATGGGAAGAACTATTCGTATTGGAGTTATGTAATGAGAAATTTTCTTAAGGGTAAAAAGATATGGGGATATGTTAGTAAAACTTATGTGGTACCTAAAACTATTAAAGAAGGAGATACTGCTTCAATAAATGAATGAGAAGTAAAAAATGCAAAGATCATTACTTTGATAAACAATTCTGTTGAGCATCTATAAGTACGCAGTTGGCAAAGTATGAGACAGGAAAGGAGGTTTGGGATCATCTGCAATGGTTATTCACACAATCAAATTTTGCAAAACAGTATCAGTTAGAGAATGACATACAAGCTCTTCACCAAAAGAATATGATTATTCAGGAGTTCTATTCTACCATGAAAGATCTTTGGGATCAATTGGCTCTTACAAAATTGGCAGAATTAAAAGCATGGGGTGCTTATATTGAACGTAGAGAGCAGAAATGATTGGTATAATTTTTAATAGCACTTCGTAGTAATTTTAAAGGACTTAGAGGTTCAATACTGCATCGCTCTCCACTACCTTATATTGACTCGGTTGTTAATGAGTTATTGGCTGAAGAAATACGTCTTCAGTCATATTATAAAAAGGGTATTCTTTCTGTTTCGAATCCTTCTGTACTAGCAGTACCCTCTAAGCAATTCTCCAATCATCACCATAAGCCTTACATAAGGGTTGGTTTCGACGAGTGCAGTTTCTATAAGCAGAAAGGTCATTGAAAGGCTTAATGTCTTAAGTTGAGATAGTAGAATCAAGCTTGGAAACCTGGCAGTCAGTCACAATCTAATGCTCATAGACCATCTTAGGGTTATAAATCACCACACCACAATACCACAGCAGTAACTTCTTCAGGCTCTATTATTGATCCTAGTATTTTGGCTGAGCAATTTCAGAAGTTTCTCTCCTTGCAGCCACAAACAATGTCCACTTCTTCTTCCATAGGTCAGTTTCCTAATAGTTCCTCAGGTATGTCACATTCTGAATGGGTTTTGGATTCTGGTGCTTTACATCATATGTCTCTAGATTCTTCATCTTTTACCTTTGTTTTCCCTTCGCCCTCCATTCCTGTTATGACTGTTGATGGCACTCTCATGCCCTTAGCAAGTGTTGGTTCTGTTGTCACACCTCACAGTTCTCTTCCTAATATCTATTTTATTCCGAACCTCAAATTGAATCTTGCTTCTGTTGGCCAAATATGTGATTCTAGTGATTATTTAGTCATTTTTTTCCTCTTCTTTTTGTTATGTACAGGATCTGCAGTCTCAGAAGCTGATTGGAACAGGTCGTAGGAAGAATGGACTATACATTTTGGATAAGTTAAAAGTGTCAGTTCCCGCTGCTGCTGCTACTATTGTTGATTTGTCTTCTTTTTGTTTGAGTCCTTCATCTTCTAATTTTTATTTATGGCGTTCTCGTCTAGGACATGTTTCGTCTTCTCGTTTGAGATTTTTGGCATCCATAAGAACTTTAGGAAATTTAAAAACTGGTGACATTTCTGATTGTAATGGATGTAAACTGAAAAATTTTTTCGCTTTACCTTTTAATCGAAGTATTTCTATTTCTTCTTCATCATTTGACTTGATTCATTATGATGTATGGGGACCTTCTCCTGTTACCACAAGAGGAGGGTCTTGATATTATGTCTCTTTTATTGATGATCATACTCGTTATTGTTGGGTTTATTTAATGAAACATCATTCTGAATTCTTTGAGATATATGCAGCTTTTTGAGCTCTTATCAAAACTCAACATTCCGTTGTGATCAAATGTTTTAGGTGTGATTTGGGTGGGGAATACACTTCTAAAATTTTTTGTCAATTGCTTGCTTTAGATGAAACCATCCATCAAAGTTCATGTACAGATACTCCTGAGCAAAATGGTGTTGCTAAAAAAACATTAGCACATTGTCGAAATTGCTCGTTCTCTCTTATTGTCTATTTTTGTTCCTAGTGAGTTTTGGAGAGAGGTTGTTCTTACTGTAAGTTTAATTAATACAATTCCATCTTCTCACAGTTCGGGTCTATCTCTTTTTGAAAAGTTATATAGGTATGTCCCTGATTATTCTTCATTTAGAGTTTTTTGTTGTACTTATTTCGTTCTTCATCCTCATATAAAACGCAGTAAGCTATCATCTCGATCCGTTATTTTTGTCTTTCTAGGTTATGGTGAAGGTAAAAAGGGGTATCGTTGTTTTGATCCAATAACTCAAAAACTTTATGTGTCTCGTCATGTTGTCTTTCTTTAGCATATACATTTCTTTTCTATTTCATCCACTACTCATAGCCTCACTAAACCTGATCTTATTCGTATAGACCCTTTTTCTGAGAATTCTGATAATAATACCTCTCCCATATTCGACCAATTTGTACTCATAACTCTGCAGAACTGATACTTTACTCTCTAATACACTTGAAGCTCCATTCTCATTTACAGCCCCTCAAGCTTTATCTGAGATTGTGGATCCACCTCTATGTTAGTCCATCCGCATTCGTAAATCTATAAAACTACCAGATTTTGCTTATTCTTGTTATTCTTCATCATTTACTTCCTTTTTAGCTTCTAGTCATTGTCTCTTTGAGCCCTCTTCCTATAAAGAGACAATTTTTGATCCGCTTTGGCAGCAAGCTATAGATGAGGAACTTTCTGCTTTGCATAAGACAGATACTTGGGATCTGGTTCCTCTATCTTCTGGTAAAAGTGTTGTTGGTTGTCGTTGGGTATATAAGATCAAGACTAATTCTGATGGGTCTATTGAGCGATACAAAGCTAGGCTGGTTGCAAAAGGATACTCTCAACAATATGGTACGGACTATGAGGAGACATTTGCCCCTGTTGCAAAAATAACTACTATTCGTACTCTTATTGTCGTAGCTTCGATTCGTTAGTGACATATTTCTCAGCTTGATGTCAAAAATACCTTCTTGAATGGAGATCTTTAAGAAGAATTTTATATGGCACCCTCTTCTAGTATTTCACCTGACTCTGGATATGTTTATAAGCTTAAGAAAACATTATATGGTCTCAAACAAGCACCCCTTGCTTGGTTTGAGAAATTCTCTATTGTGATCTCGTCTCTTGGCTTTATTTCTAGTAGTCATGATCCTGCTCTTTTTATTAAGTGCACTGATGCAGGCTATATTATTCTGTCTTTATATGTCGATGACATGATTATTACTGGTGATGACATTGATGGTATTTCAGTTTTGAAGACAGAGTTGGCTAGACGATTTGAAATGAAGGATTTGGGTTATCTTCGATATTTTCTGGGTATTGAAGTAGCATACTCACCTAGAGGTTAGCTTCTTTCTCATTCGAATTATGTTGCAGATATTCTTGAGCGAGCTAGACTTACTGATAATAAGACTGTAGATACTCCTATTGAGGTTAACGCAAGGTACTCTTCTTCTGATGGTTTACCTCTGATAAATCCTACTTTATACCATACTATTGTTGGGAGCTTGGTATATCTCATCATTACTCGTCTAGATATTACATATGTTGTTCATGTTGTTAGTTAGTTTGTTGCTTCTCCTACTAGTATTCACTGGGCAGCTGTTCTTCGTATTTTGTGATATCTTCGGGGTATAATTTTTCAGAGTCTTTTATTTTCATCTACCTCTTCCTTGGAGTTGCGTGCATACTCCGATGCTGATCATGGTAGTGATCCCAAATATCGCAAGTCTGTTACCGGGTTCTGTATCCTTTTAGGTGATTCTCTTATTTCTTGAAAGAGCAAGAAACAATCTATTGTTTCTCAATCATCCATCAAAGCATAATATCGTGCCATGACATCTACTACCAAAGAGATTGTTTGGTTACGTTGGTTACTTGCTGATATGAGAGTTTCATTTTCTCATCCTACTTCTATGTATTGTGACAACCAGAGTTCTATTCAGATTGCTCACAACTCGGTTTTTCATGAGTGAACTAAGTACATTGAGATCGATTGTCATCTTACTTGTCATCATCTCAAGCATGACACCATTACTTTGCCTTTTGTTCCTTTTTCCTTGCAGATTGCAGATTTCTTTACCAAGATGCATTCCATCTCTCGTTTTTGTTTTCTAGTTGGCAAACTCTCGATACTTGTAGCTGCCGCATTATGAGTTTGAGAGGAGATGTTAAATAATATTTATGTAGACTTATTTATTAAGGATATAATAATATTTTCATTTTAACCTATACATATATTTTTTGTATTTAGATTAAAAAAACACTCATAATAAACAGATCATTAAAAATTCTAACCTTTTTTTTATTTAATCTTAATTATTTAAATATCAATCATCACCACCGGAACCATGAGACCCACTTTCGCTGTCCAGCAACACATTAACAGCTCCCCTTTCTCTCTCTCTCCCTCATTTTCATTGTTAGCCACCGACGTCAGTTAGTGGCTATACTAGTTCCTCGTCCCTCAGCCTCTCCTCTAGTTCCCCATAATTGATGCCCCCATCAACAGTCCCACAGAACACTTCCAGACACCATAGTGAGCGACACACCCATCAGCCAGCGAACATCGTGAGCAGCTCCCTTTTCCACTATTATCAACAGCCCTATACCCACAGCTGCCCCTTATAGCCCGTAATTAGCACCAGCCCTCCACGCCAACAATAGTTGCACCTCCATCAACAAAACCAACCCAGCTGCACACGGTTACATAAAGAAAGAGAAGACCCAACAGCTTCAGCTCTCATGTTCACGCCAATAGTCCCTCTCCCACTCAACCTATCGCTGGCCGAATGAATCAGTCTCTCAAACCTAAACCAGTAATTTCCCTCTCCCAATCACTGTTAAAAAAAAAAGGGAAACCAGTCAATCTCTTGCCATTAGTTTCAATCACACAAAGCAACGTTCACTCCCTCTCTCGGCCTCCACTACCAACTCAGCTCCTTTACGACTAGCCATAGCCTTCACCCCCTTCATCCCTCATTAGTCACGATGGCAGCCTCATTAGAAAGGAGAAGACAAAGAAATAAGAGGGGAAACCGAAAGGCAGTAAAGAAAGGGCATAAAAAAGAAAGCTGAAACTTTATGGGTGACGATCTCCCAACCAGGCAGCGGTGGATGACACCGCTAGTGTAGAAACGAAGTAGGTGGACAAACATCATCGATCTAGCAATTCCGAATATAAATGATATATAAGTTATTCTAAGAATAAAACATCATTAAAATCATTAATATATATATATATATATATATATATATATATATATATATATCTTTTCTAATTATAAAATAAAAAGAATCCAATATATAAGCTATTCTAAAAATAAAATAATATTAAAATCATTAATTATTGACAATATTTTAGTTTATGTTATTAAACCTTAACGTTATAGCGCTTCTACACTTAAACACTTTCATATATTATAAATACTATCTAGTGAGGTATAGAAATATTAGAACTTTAAATTGTAATATCCACTGTATTTAGAGAGTTTATTGTGAAAACAAAATTATCATTGTAAACATTTAAGAGTTAGGTAAAAATTCTTGGTATTGATAAGAGAATTTCACCAAAGTATAAAAAAAATCTTGAAGATGGTATATTTTCAAGTGGAAAAAATCTTAAAGAATGGTATATCTTTAAGTGGTGTAAGAAGTTTGTTGTAGATTCATCAAGTGGAATTATACATTTGAGCTTGGACTAGTGAAGAAATACAATACTCAAGAATGATTTGGTACTTCAGGTGTGGATGTAGGCTTGCCAAGCCATGTTAAAACAAGTTTGTAAATTCTCTTCTTTAGCTATTTACTTTAAGTACTTTAATTATATTATTGGTAATTGTATTTACTTGAGTAATTTGTCTTAGTAAAATTTAGTGATATTTCAAATTCACCCTCTTTTAGGTTTTAAGTTGCCATAATCATTGAGCAACAAGAACGATGTCATCTTGAATTTATTTATTTTTTAAAATGAAACTTGGTTTTAACATTATCAATTTTAGATCTGTCATGTTAACTGGATCACATCAAGTCAACTCCCGCTCAATTCAGTTTAAAACTTGACTTATGCATGACCCTAAATGAATTTTATAACACAACCAACTTATTCCATGTGTCAGCACAAAAGTTATGAATAATTTTTATATTTTTTAATATGTTCATCGAAATTATCTGAATGTTTATGTAAATTTTTTTTTATAATTATGAAATGTTGTCTAAAAACTTATGTTTTGGTCAACAGGTTCATGAAAAAAAGGTTTTAATTTGAAAGATGTTTTTTTATCCTTATTTCAAATCCTTCAGCTTTTTTTTCCTCAAATTATTTTTTTTAATAAAAGACATTAAGAAAAAAGGTTATATTTTTCTTTTATAAAAAAACCTTAATAAGAAAAGGATGAATTATACTGTAAATTATTTTATTCAATAGAATTAGAATTATTACTTATCTTAAAAACATATTGACATATAATTAAATAAATAAAATTGAATTACTCTCCCAGTACAAGATCATATCTCTTATCCTACATCTATCTCTCGGCTTCCCAATTTAGTCTTTAGTTAATGTTAACAACTCTTTTTAATATTTATTGATGCCTATAATTATTGATTTATCTTATTAAACATGCCAATCAAATTTAATATCACAACTAAAATCATTCTTTATGTTAAAAGAAAATTAACAACTTTTGTTTATTTTTCATTTTATCTTTTAAGTTAAAAAATAACTTTTCATCTTACCCACAACAAAACACGTATAGGTTGGCTAGTATTCTCTATAGGATAAAGTTCAAATTGATTACTTTTTATTTTTAAATTTCGTATCCTAATTGTTGTGATGATGTAAAGTGTAAAATACTTCTTATAAGGAATATTAGTTTTATTATCTAGAGTGTTGCTATTATCTAGCATAATTGATTTTGCTAGTAGTGCTCTATGTAAAGAACAGTCATGTTTTTGAAGATTTTCCATCTAATTGGTTTGGACCTTATGGTGCCAATGTAGAAGTTCTATCAGTTAATGAGTAAAGGAAAGAAATAAGAAATAGACAAATTTCATCTTATATTAAAAAAAAAAAATATGTCATGCTTATAATAAATCAAACATTATAGATGTTGTGAAACTCACAAATCATCTAAATATAAGAGGGTGACAGGAATGGAGAAAATTCATTGGTATTAAGCAGAAAAGTTATGCAAACAATAAGTTGCAGCAAAATAGTTTTCTTTTTCTTCTTTCTTCTTTCTTTCTTCTTCGAAACAAGTGGAATACTTAGTGTAGACATCAAGTTTGTCATAGATCACACATATGTATGGTCAAAGATGAAGAAGGATAACTCAACCCATCACTTTTTAGTTGGGAGATTGAACACATTTGAGTCTATTTTATTGAGACTTTTATTTGATTTTCTTATTGAACTTTGTTTTATCAACTTCATTTTATTTTTGTGGATAATTATCCTCATTATTGGTGATGTTTTTATTATAGTTTGCTTTATACTATTTAACTATATTTTTCTATGAGATTGAAACTTCTGAAGATTTATTGGAAAAAAAAAACTATACTTTTGAAATGGACATACCTTTCTCCTATCTTCTTTTCAACTTCTTTTTCTCTTTCTTTTATTTCCTCTTCAATTCATTGTTGTCCTACATCAACTTCAATATTAGAATCTAGTTTTGGTTATTTCTAACAATCAAATGATCCACCCATGTGGCAAGGGAACTACCATAAAAATGTGTAAAATTTCCACATATGACATATCTTTAATGATTTTAAAGCTGCCTAAACCAGCCACCTACACTAACCATACACGCCACCAACAACAACCTTGAAAAAAGCCCTTAAACAATCATTTAAAACAACTTGAAACCATTAAAATTGGCTAGTCTATCCCCTAAAACATATCTAAATGAAGCCAAAATACAACAACTATAACAACCTTAATAACAACTAAAACCACCAGTAAACCTACTCTAACAACCATTAGTGACAACCCAAGATAACAACCATCAAAACCCTAAAATTCCACCACTAGTAGCAATCGAACACCATAGTTTCTCTCTCTCCTAGAAAAAATATCAAAAAAACAATAACAAAGAACAAAACAAAAAACAATATCGATGACAATAACAAAAACAATTACGAACTCGTGAAGCACACAAAGTAAAATCAACCACCCCACCACCGATAATAGAAAAATAGTAACAATATTAAAAATAATAAAAATCAACCTAAATTCCATAATCCAAGTGTCCTTATCTTCACTTTAAGGATTTTGGTCTATAAATCACTTAACACTTTGATTCGTTGAAATTTTTTTTAGTATTACTCTTATTATTCAACATTGTCATTGATATAACTTTTGTTCCTATAAATTCAAAAAACAAAATCTCGTATTGCCTCACTTTTATGTTTTTATCAATCACCCAACTTTATCATTTATATTTAGTAATTAGTTCTTTTTAACTGTGGAGCATGCTTATATTTGTGAAAGTTGTGACTTTTTGTTTGATTAATCATTTCACTCAAAGGTATAACATTGTGTGCTTAAAGGCCATGATTCTAGGTAGGTTTTGTAAAGGCTTGAATGATGATATTAAGAAAAGAAATATTATGCTTAGAGATGTTTCCACCATTGACCAAATATATACCTTAGTATAAAATTATGAGTTGGTTCTTTAGTGGGTAAGACATCATGACACCTAAAATACCCTTATTAGGTCTTAGTTTAGGAATAATATCTCTTTGTTAAGTGCTCTACTCCATAAACCCAACCTCAATGGTGCCCAATCTTTTAAAGAAGACAAGGGCAAGAGGGTGCGGGTGCTCAATTGATTAGTACTTAAAAGTGCATTCTCATTAAGGCTTTATATCATCATATTGCACTAAAGTATCGTTAAATTCCCTAACTAAAACATGTTTTATAATAACAAGTCTGATAATATAATATATCTTTAATTTATGGTAAATGCTTGTTTTGAATGCAGGTATATCTCACAATTCAAAGGATTGATTGATGTGATTAACCATTAAAAGTGAAGAGACAAAAAGAGGACTAGGCTAAGAGAAGAGATGTTGGTTCAATTCCAAACTGGAACACCATTCGGTTATTTAATCATAACTGGAGTTATAGAACTCGGATTTAGGTCCACTTTATATGGATGGAAAGATAAGATATAGACCTAAAACTTTCATGAAAGTTCAAGACTCAATTCTGCCGTTTTCAAGTTCAAATCTTAGCAACAATGGAGAAGTCGGAACCTGTCCTGCAGCTTAAACACTGTTCGGTTTTCAGCTCATAACTTGAGTTCTAGAAGTCCAAATGAGCTCTGGTTTTTTTTGTTAGAAAGCTAAGACAATTTCCCACAGCTTTCATGGAACAACTAGCTCAAATTCTAATGTTAGCAATGATGTTTTGGCCAGCCAACAATATCAAAAATCTGCCAACAATATCAAGAACCAGCAGCCAACAATGTCAAAAACCAGCCACCAAATCAATGGTTGCCTACCAATCAATAGTTCTGAATCTTAGCTTATAAAAGGAGTCATTTTCCATGTATTTAATCATATTATTTTTCAGATCAAAATCATGTTCTTGCTTTCTCTTTTTATATCTTTGTAATGTTCAAGTTTTCTTTCATGCTATATTAATCTCTTGTTTATGTTTTTTCATTTCCTTTCCTATACTTAGTTAACTTATATCATATTTATATTCTTATGTTGTTTATTTATGTTCTTCTTCTTCATTATGTTTAGCTAAGTTAGTTATGTCAAGGTGAAAAGGTTTTACTAATGGTGTTAGAATATGTATAATATAAACTCAACATGGACTTTAATGTTTATATCCAAGAAAGTTTGTTATTAGCATGTTTTATCTTTTTATCTTACTAATTCTTAATACCTTACTTGTTAAATGGTTAATCTAGATTTGTGTTGTATAACACTTGGTACATCAAATGCTTGATCCTTCATAGTTTTCGGCCGACATCGTTGTTATGATAGGAATTTGATTTGTTGTTAACATAAGCTAGCAACATGAATGCTTGATGATATTTATAAGTATGGTGTTACTTAGATAAGATGATTAATATGATCATTAAGATGATTAATATGATCATGCTAATAATTTATAAGGAGCTAATAACAATAAATCATCTGATTGGAACCTCCTTTGTGTGTGGTTTCCAATTGAGTAATAAAAAGAGTTTATATTATATTTATTTGAAATATCAGTAGTGGATCCTCTAACCTTGACATCTGTTTTATTATTGTTTAATCTTTACATCAATATCACTTCCCAAAACTCTCTTCAACTCCTTTTTTTATTATTATTATCTTCAAATCTTTCTCTTTATTTATAATTTATACAATTCACCTCTCTGTGGTTCGACCCCGGTCTTGCCGGGTTATTTATTACTTCAACACTCCTGCACTTGGGATAAGACATCAACTCTTTGATCGTGTCATCAATAAAGTGCTAAAATTAAATTCAAGAGTTCAGTGTTATAAATGTAAAGATTATGATCATGTTGCAGCCAATTATATCAATAAGGCCCTAGACATCAAGGAACAAGAGGATGTAAGTGAAGAAAAAGATAATGGTGATCAAGTGTATGAACTTGATCTTGAGGATTTTTATATCTAAACGACAAGGGTAAGGATGGTTCCAATTTATTAGGTTGTATCCAATCCATATCCACTTAAGTTGAGCAGCACATCATAGTGTGGGATAACTATGTTGGGTGTAGTAAATATGTCTTGACAAAACTCAAGGGAATCGAAAATTATAGAAGAATTACTATTTTTCACACATACATTAAGTGTGAGGATTAAAGTTTCAAGATCATTATTAATAATGAAAGTTGTATTAATATAGTATCTTCTAAAACGACAACTTCCCTAGGCCTAAAATGTGTTCCTCACCCTAAACCATATAGTAAGTATGTCATGGATTGATAACACTTTCATATCAATCGATGAGAGATATGTGTTTCCTATTAAATTCCTAGACTACCATTATAAGATTTGGTGTGATGTGATTCCATTGGATATAAGAACATGTTATTTTAGGTAGATCATGACTTCATGATCTAAATATCACCATTTTTTATCAATCAAATCATTTTCTTTCACTTTTAAAGGTTGAAATATCCATCCCATTCCTTATACTAAAATCACATATGCCTTTGGAGTTACTAAACTCTATTTTGATGAGGCCTTTAAGTTGTATGGCCTCCCTAAAACCATAATCTCAAATTGAAATGTGCGATTTATGAGTCACTTTTTGAAAAATCCTTTGGCATATAGTTGAGTTGAAACTCTCTGCCTACCACTTCCAAACAAATGGCCAAACCAAGGTCATTAATAGAAACTTAGGTAACCTTTTGAGATGTCTAGTGATTGAATATAATGAAAAATGGGATTTGATTCTTTCTACGGCTTAGTTTATCAATAATTAATCAATCAATAGGTTTATGAGTCCATTTAAAGTTGTTTATGGTTACAAACTTAGAAATCATGTAAGCCTCTTTCTCATGTTTTCTAATGCTAGGGTGTTTGAGTCAGATGAGTTTTTTGCATATAGTGATGCGATCCTATCCTCAACACCAAGAGATATATTAAAGGCTCCATTAGGTCCAGTCACGAGACTTAGAGCAAAACAAAGAAGGCAATTAATTGACTTCTTCAAGATACATGAGCTAAGGTTGACTTCGAGATGATATCAAAGAATAAGAACAAGCCTTGATTAATTTGATTCATTTTCAAGAAGGGCTTATAGGGGAGTTTATAGACATTTCAGAAAGATTGGAAAAAAAAATATATTCAAACCTGTTAGTTTTGACCTCTCACTACTGTTTTGGTCATAACTAGATCTACAGAATGTATTTTGATGTGATTCTAATTGCATTGGAAATTATACATTCAAATTTTTCCAATGACATATGGTAGATCTTCTAATTCATCAAGACCTTTCATATGAAGTTGGGCCTTAATTCTACTTGTGAATTATGAAATTTGACTTTTGGCTTGTTTTAATTAGTTAGGCTATTATTTATTTATATTTTAGTTTATTATAGAGCCTAAAGCATATAAAGGTTATTTAGGTTAGGTTTTATTTTGTTATTTTGGTTATTTTAGGCTTTTAATGTGTTAAGGTCTATTTATCAAATTTGGGTCCATTAAGTTAAATTAGGGTTAACTTTCTACTTTATAAACCAATTGTTAATATTATTTTGAGATTGATGAATTTTATCTACAAGTTATTGCATATTGTGTGCTTATTTTTCTTTGCATGGTTGAGTGATTCTCATACTAAATTCTTGATTGAACTTGTAAACTCTTTGAAAGATTGATCAACTTCGTTGTGATTTTTACTTCTCGTTCGTGTCTCGTTATAGACGTAGAGTGGAGGTGATCAATTTCATGTAACTTTGGTTCTTCAAGGTAAGGTTTTTGTTGGGTCAAGTTGCAAAATTTCTTTAAAACCTCAAATTAGCAATCTAAGAGATAATTTTGCATCATAGAGTTTATGATTTGCATGTTGAGATCACAAAATAAATTTTAAAAAATAATATCCAATACAAACATCAAGCTAATTTACATAAACATCACAATACATTTAATGTTGGAGATTATGTTATGATACAGATTAGACCTGAATCACTACCAGAAATTCGCTAAATAGCAACGGATTTACCGACGGAATATGTATGTCGGTAATTTAAGGTCGAAATTACCGACGGACACTATTCCATCTGTACTTCAGTCGGTAACTACCGACAGACACTTTTCTGTCTGTAATTCAGCTAGTCACTGCCGACGGAAATTTTTCATCGGTAGTTACCGACTGAATTACAAACGAAAAAGTTTATATCATAAAAAAAGGTGGGTTGCTGACGTGGAGGTTTTGGCGGGTTATTTTTTCTGACGGAATCACCGACGAATTCAAAAAGACAGCTCGTACAGCGACGTGACCGGTTCGATGTTTAAATTACCGATGGAATCACTGAGGGATTTGAAATGGTAGATCCGTACGGTGACGTGTCGATTGTTCTGTCAGAATCACCGACGGTTTCATCGACGAAGTCTCCGTCGGTGAAACCGTCGGGAAAAGTTAATATATGTCCGCTCTGCCGACCCTCTCCTCCCCTATTTCTCCTTCTTCTTCTTAATCCCAACTCTCCCTATCTACAAACAACCAGCCCCCCTCCCCACCAAACAAAAATCTCCCTCATATCAGCACAACAAGTTATATTTCTTGAAGTTTTGTGGTCACAGCATCCGTGTTCTGATTTACCGACGGATTTTATCAATTTTTGTAAGTAATTCTATCTTTTTAAA
>Ga0325402_1000248_pt1 | contig 33109 bp, 17 predicted proteins | sample PopdelMetagenome_22_FD_207212 | JGI IMG/M metagenome (GOLD analysis project Ga0325402, IMG submission 207212) | Populus deltoides microbial communities from Bellville, Georgia, United States - Xylem-PdKOR-R3 | ecosystem: Host-associated > Plants > Phyllosphere > Stem > Wood/Secondary xylem... | reverse complement strand
ATATAGCAGATTAATGACTTGAATTATGGTTTTATCTTGTATTTTTAAAACACACTTGTGCAGGTGACAGAACAAGTTCTATTCTAAAGAAAACCATGAGGTGGTAAGAAGGTAGAGAAAAAGCATTCAGGTTGTCGTTTAATTTCACACCTTGGGCTCTTCTTTTTACTCATCCATAATCATCGACCTACAAATTGTCACGAATCAGCATTATTAACTCAATTCCATATTTGCACAATATTCTCTCTTAACCTGACCTCACTGATACACCAACAGTTTCTGGTTGCTGATATCTTAGCCTCCGGAATAAAATTTTAACGTCTAAAAGGTCGGATTAACACACACATGCTCCGGCTCCGGCTCCAGCTATCGTCATCATGGCAGCGCAAATAAGTAACACAGTTATTCATTCAACACAAACATATCCTGATCACTCATTCATGCAAAACCTCAAAATTCCATCAACCTTGCAACAACTTATGAGTACATCATGCACTCAAATCTTATTCCCTATATAAAATCATCCTTACACCTGATAAGGGTGTTTTTCTTCTTCTTCTCCATATATTCCAACCGAAAAGAAGAAAGAAAGTTACAAAACATTGTGTTCCCTATAAAATAAGGCAGGCGGGCTGGGGACTTAGCCTTAGAGTTGCATATCAAGCACGCACCGGAGGCAGCTGCCTTCGTGCAGCAGATCAAATGCCTCATTCATCTCCCCAAGAGTCAGTTTATGGGTGATGTACTCATCGATCTTAATTTCCTGTAAGACAAGTAGAGTGGAAAGAAAAGCTCAGCTTCCTGTTTAGATCAAGTTTTAAATGCACTGAGAAAGATACATCATAATATGCTCGAACCTTTTTCATGTACTTGTCTACAAGCAGAGGCACCTGCGAACGGCTCTTGAAACCACCAAAAGCTGTTCCTTTCCAAACACGGCCAGTCACCAACTGGAAAGGACGAGTGCTTATCTCCTGGCCAGATGCTGCAACACCCACAATTACGGAGGTTCCCCAGCCCTAAGTAAGAATCTCAGGCATGTCATCACAAGTGATCTCTGGATAAATACATGGTTTCGACCACCAATTCAATATGCATTACTTACCTTGTGACAGCACTCCAAAGCAGCCCTCATCACAGAAACATTTCCGATACACTCGAAGCTATAGTCAACACCACCATCAGTGAGATCAATGAGACGCTGTTGAATTGGTTCATCATGCTCCTTTGGATTCACAAATTCAGTAACTCCGAAATCCTTTGCTGTTGCATTGCAGTTTACAAAAGATAATTAAGTAAGACAGGGCATCCAAGCATGATGGATATTCATTTAAAGCGTCCTTCCTCCACGGTTCGCAAATAATGTGTTTCGAAAGTCAGCGCTGGAAAATGGACACTCCCACATTCCACATCAAAAGGTAGTTACTGAATTTAAAAACCAAAGAAATCAATTTAAAAACCAAGAAAATCACTTGATCTGGTTTGGTTTTGGTTTCAGAGAGCTGAAACCGATCGAACTAGACGGTTCAACCAAATTTGAATAGTAAAAAAAAATAAACAGGGTATAAAATGCTGTAGGACTCCCTCCTCTGATCGGTGTTTCTCATTAACAAATGATTTGCACGTTACTTATGTTGATCTACATCGGCATCTCCATCTGCTAGGTGCTGGAATTATTGAAGATGTGCACACAGGTTTTGGGTTTGTGAGATACAACACCCATGTTGAAGCAACTTTGGCTATTCAGATGGGAGATGCTCGAATTGTGTTGTTTCTGGTTTTTTAGTCTTTAATGCCAAAAAACCAACCCGGACCGGGCCAATTTGAGGACAGAACAGTGGTTGTCACACCGGAAAAAAGAAGGTAAATTTATTGCTGACCACTGAAGCATGCTAAATGGAAGGAAGAATGAAACTTTACCTCTATCAAACTTTTTTCTGTCAATATCTATGCCAATTATCCGTGAAGCTCCAGCTGCTTTTGCACCCTCCGCGACCTATCCATAAAATTAATACCGTTATTTTACAGGGATGACACAGAAATATTAATGGATCTATTTTTCCAAGGGTGAGGGGGACCAAGCAAGACAACAACTTACTGCAAGTCCAATCGTCCCAAGTCCAAAAATAGCAACAATGGACCCTGCTTCTACTTTTGCAGTGTTCCAAACTGCTCCAAGACCTAGAGACAAGAGATGTGTGTAACTTACACTTGCATACATCAAGATGAATGCATGACATCATCCAAAAAACCCGAACATACACCAAAAACTACCAGCAGACTTCGACAGGAGGGATCGCATAAATCAGAATTAATGTTGAGATGCAAACAGGAACTTCAAATGCAACAAAAGAATCTTCCTGGAGCTCAGCGTAGTGCTTAAAAAAGTTGGGAAAAAACAAGATATACTTACCAGTAGGAACACCGCAGCCAAGGAGGCAAACTTTCTCCAAAGGGGCTGCTGGGTCGATCTTAGCAACGCTAACATCATGCACAACTGTGTACTGGCTGAATGTTGAGGTTCCCATGAAATGGTAGATGGGTTTTCCTTTAATTGAGAATCGGGTTTTACGATCATTCATCATGACTCCAACACCAGTGGCTGCACGAACTTTTCCACAAAGGTTTGTCTTCCCTGATTTGCAAAACTTGCATTCTCGGCATTCCGCCTGGTAGCAAGGGATAACATGATCACCTGGCTGAACCTCTGTCACGCCTTCACCAACGCTTTCGACAATCCTGTGTCCAAAAAATTCATTAAACGACAACACACAAAGAGTTGAAACATGCGGGATCATCATGATGATTCGTGTCATGTATGATATCATCCATACCCAGCAGCCTCGTGACCAAGAATACATGGGAAGAGACCTTCAGGATCCTACAACATCAAATAACAAACAAATTAAATAGTAATTATTATTAGATCAGGAAATTAAAACCCCTAAACTTTGAAAAGAAAAGGAAAGGAAAATACCTTTCCACTCCAAGTGTAAGCATCAGTGTGGCAAAGAGCAGTGAAGAGAATCTTGATTCGAACCTCACCGGCCTGTGGTGGAGCCACCTGCACATCCTCTATTACCAACGGCGTGTTCGCCTCCCAAGCAACCGCAGCTTCGCAATTCCAAATCCAAAATCATAGATTACTAGGTAGTTGTTATTATAGCGAAATCACAAATGCATGCACATATATATATATAGAAAGAAACAAAGAAAGAAAGAAAGAAAGAAAGAGAGTACCTTTGCAAGTGATGGGCTGTCCCTGAGTAGCCATGGATGGAGAGTGAAGTCAACAGAAGAAACCAACGAGAGAAAGAATTGAAGATTGCAGATGGTGGGAACTTCAAAGAGGACTGGGATTTATATAAGATAAGTAGCTGTTTTTTTTCTTTTTCTTTTTGTCATTTTTCTTCCAAGAGGACTGGCATTTTATTTTTTATAATAATAATAATAATAATAATCATAAAATGCTTGTAACTAAATATTGTAAAGTTAAATTCTTCTATTTTTCTTTCTAATTATTATAGTTATACTTATAATTATAATATTTATTAAACCAAAACGACGTCCGTACGTACCCATTCACAATATATAGCACAGTTTTTATGTGTTGATATAATTTAATAAATTGCGATGGAAAAGGAATGTGATCAATTAAAATCCCTCTTCTTCTTTTGTGGTAGCCAAACCTCCGACTAGTTTGGGATAAGGTTTATATTTTAGATAATTAGTTGAATTCTTGATTTTAATAATTTGATTTGTCATGTCTAGTGTGTAAAAGATATTTTTTAGTGTATTCAGGGACCTTTTAATGATTAAATCAGTGATTTTTAAAAGAAAATATAATAATATTACAGAGAAAATCTGAAAATAAATATTTAGTAGAAAATGGAAATTCCAAACTTTTTGTTTAAAGAATTTATGGTCTATTTACAGTCATAAATATTTTTATGCAGAGGAATGACTAGAGTTTAATATTTTCCTGATAATATCAAAGAGAAAAAATATCAATGACATATATATTGATATTGATGAAAAATATCCCTGACATATATATTAATAAGAAAAAAATATCTCTCACATAAGTACTAATAAGAGAGAAAAATCACTAACATGTGCATTAATATCGATAGAAATATAGTGAATTTTTTAAAGACTTTTATACACCTAATGTATGTAAAGAGAGTAGCATCCAAAATGTAGTTGTGCCCAAAAAAGATGGGTCCTTCCCTTAACTGAGCCCAAATGAGATTGAGTTTTATGGAGGGAGGTTTAGGCCCTTAAATTTGAATTTATCAATAGCCCCCCTAAAACCTTGTGATTTTTATACGTAAAGGCTTGTAAATATGGTCAATACGACGAGTTTGTAAAAAACTATTTTTTGAGAAGCGGGGTGAAAACCCCGGTTAATATACTTAGTACGATGAGTGTGTAAGGGTATGCTCCATGTTTGAAAAACAATTTTCTAAGTATATAGAGGTAAACTATAGAAGAACTCGTACTTAGAAAATTTTTTGGGAGAATAAGGTGAAACTATAGAGGAATTTATACTTAGTCATGGTGGTATATATTTAGCCATAAAACGAGGGTTTTATTATGTTTTTGAGGTCGACCATCTCAATCTGTCATGGAGAGTGAAGCTATCACATTAGAGGAAATGTAGATGTGCCCAAAGAAAATGGGCCATTCACTTTGATGAGCTGAGAAAGATATTAGGTTTTATAGGCTCTTAAATTTAGGTTTATCACCCGCCATGTTTCATGAAAAAAAATTATAAATATAATAAAATACATGTGTGAAACAATTAAATATATATATATATAAAAAGATAATATTGTCCCTTCAATAATATAATTAATAGAATACTAAAGAAAACATTTGAGGTTTGAAAATGAATGATTAATAGGATATTTGATAGTGTAGTAATGGTTAGTTTTCAAAATATTTTTCACTTGGAAATATATTAAAATAATATTTTTAGTACTTTTTAAAAATAATTTTTAATATTAACATATTAAAACAATTTAAAAATATATAAAAAATTAAATTTTTATTAAAAAAACACCTAAAGGATAAATACAATTATTGAAATGTTGTTAGGCCACCCTGGACTGACTTTTGACTATTGACTTTCGAGGTGGTGATGGTTCAAATGCAAAACGAAACGCTGCACGAAAGTGTACCAAAGTGAAATTAAAAATGCAAAACAACTCCTATCTAGCCTGCCTGCCTGCCTGCCTGTGGCTGCCGATAATGACAAGATGTTAGCACAGATTTTTCGTTTTAGAATATTCAACTCCCTGAAGTTTGAACTTCAGTGATCAGAGGAGAAATGCAATTTCTTAACGACTACTAGGCCCTTCAAAGCAGAACGAATGTGACAACTCCTCTGTGCTCTCTCCATCGAAAATGACTTGGGTTTGTGGTGGGCCTGCCTTACATCTCAGTTGGGTTTTAGGTATGTGAGTGCTTTTGGACTTCTGCAATCACTTGTAATTCACGTATTAATTTTTTTTTTTTTAAGATAAAAACCGTATGAATTTTACTTTAAAATAAATCAGTTTTGCAAGATTAGATATATCTTTTAAACTGTATATTGAATCGAGCTTAAAACTTACAATGAGGTATTAAACATATGAAACTATAGCATGATAAAATCTCAGGTCAATCAAAGTTCGAGAATAAATTATTTAAAGTTGTTGTTACTGTTTTGACAGATTTATCGACAAAGTGTTCTTTCTTGGCTATTTTTAGCCCATTCGATCCAGACCTGTAATGGGTTAGTTTTGGACAGCAAAGGGATATTAAATTAGGCTTATTTAGGCCTTAAACTTGTGCATGATTTTGGGCTACAAGGGTTCTTAATGTGGTTTGAATTCATTGAAGAATTGAAGTCCATACTTTGCGAGGATTCCAAGTCCTACATGAAGTTGATGTGGCGACATCTAATAAGGGGATCTTTCTCCTTGATTTTTCTTCTTCTTATTTTACAGGAATTTCTAGCACATCAAAGATACTAAGAGGATGCAATACAAGGAAGTGAATTCTAGTAATCAAAATAAAGTTTTCTAGTTGAATTCCTCCACTAAAAGTTTCGGCAAAAAAACCACTCTAGAGAGCTTGGAGATTTCAGATACATGGAGGAATTCTACCATAAAAAGTTTATTTTTATTATCTTATTTTATTTATTTGATGTTGAATAATTATCTTTAATTTAGGTTTGTTTTGGCCTTTTAGACATTGTTTAAGAGTTTATTTCATTAGTGAACTTATGTTAGTTGATTTATGGTTCTGACCTATTCGCATGCAACCCAAAAAAGATCCATTTTAGAGTTATTTAAAGAAGGCTATATAATGTTTTTTGAGCTATAAATTTTGACTACTTGGTGATAATAAACGTGAGTTTCTTCCTATTGATTATTTGCGGTAAAACATCCTTTTTTGCAAGGATAAAACTCATACATCCGGCTTATAAAAAATTAATTGGATTCGTGACATCATTCTCATACTTCGGGTTTTTAAACACATGGTTATTTATGGGTCTAAGTTTATTCCTATACCTTTAGTTCTGAGGTATATGGTGTAACAGTCCGACTGTACGACTCGATCAATGTTAAAAGATCCCAACATATCCTCTTTATTTGAGGGTAATTGTTTTTCCAAAAATTCGGCAGAGTTTCGTTTGCATTTAGGACATCCCAAGTTATCGACTACTATCAATTTACTTAATTAACCAATCATCACAAGGTCCCATAATTCCGGATCTTATATCAAACCTCATAATTTCACATCTCATACAATCCACATAATATATATATCCTACAAGTAAGTTCAATATGAACATAGTCCAAACATAATATCATAAAATTTAAAAGGAAAAGAATATTAACATGCAAAGAAAGTATCTACAACTTAATAAGTGTTCTTAAATATTTTAAAAGGGTTAATTACAAGATAACTAAAATACCACATGCTAAGTTGAACTTTTATAAATACATCAAGGTTTACACAAAAGTATACTACATAAACACGTTAATTCCTTTTTGTTTAAGTTAAATATTTACATAAGCTTCACAAAGTAGAGTCCTAAACTAATTATCTTCCAGGATATTTGATGGACCTGTTACATAAATAAACATACTATTATGTTGATAAAGAATATATATGCTCATGTAATGAATACGAATGAAGTATTAACTTTCTATCGGACCCTTAAGAATTCTAATAGAGAACTTATATCTTGCTTGTAAATCTTTTAAACTTAATTAATACTCATTTGTATATTCTTAATTTGAATACTCTTATTTACTTGCATGAAGTGGGTGACCTTGCAAAGTCTAATCTTGTGATTTATATCCAGGCAATCCTATCACGGATGCCATTAGCCGAAGCTAATCTTGTATTTACGCTAGACTTTATTTACATTGAACACAACATTTATTGTAATTGGATTCACCAGAAGAATTCTAAATTGTATAAGTGCAAATAGGAGGAGAATCATGTACCTTCTTCGCCTGTCTCGCGACCTCCCCTAACAGAAGATTCAAACCTAGTTGCTCCTCTTGAATCATAAGGAAGTTTTTTTGTTATGATTTCTTCAAGCCGACATTATAGAGAATCCATATTCATCCATTACTCATTTATTACTTTCTATACATGTTCATTTTCTCATTATAACATACATACATATATCATGTATATTTTCAGAGTTAGTATCTCAATGTGCAAGTGTTCGTATGACTCAATTCTTTTATATCTTATATATATAGTATTCACGTGAAAGCCTACCGTTACTGTCTAGATATTGAACTGTTACTGTCTAATTTTCAACTGTTACTGTCCAACTTTGAATTGTTACTGTCCAATTCTTCAACTATTACTATACAACCGTTACAGTCTAGACATTGAAATGTTATTGTCCAATTTTCAACTGTTACTGTCCAACTTTGAATTGTTATTGTCCAATTTTCAACTGTTACTGTTTGAACACTCATCAGATTTTTAACTATATCTAAAGTTCTAAAACTCCATTTTAAGTGAGATTGATCTCCTTAGAAAGCTAAGACACGAGACTATAAGTTCTCTGAAGGGAGGAGAACCCAGTTTTGCCTCCAAAATAGTCAAAATTGCTCATTAACTAATTAGTCCTACTGCCCTACATAATCAGTCACGACTCAGTCTCAGCTGGTAACCCATAACTGGAGTTCTAAATCTCCAAATTGAGCAAGACCAGTTTCTTTGGTTAGCTAACATTCAAATCTACAATTCCTATGAGGAACCCAATCCTAATTCCCTCATCCTCAGACCTGAAATCTCACCGAAAGTCAGGAGACAAGTTTGTCCAAAAGTTGTCTCCCCCCTCCCCTTCACACAATACTTTCATAAACTACATACCACACACATGAATTAACTTAATCTCAACAATAAGTACTTTTTCCTCAATTTATTTCAAAAAACCCTAACCTATGATTCAATATCAAGGTATCAATTCTTTATTGAATTTAAAAATAAATTTTTTTTAAGATCATGTTTAGAATACCTTACCAGGTACAAATTAAGATTTTGATCTTCAACCAATTGAAGATTTTCAAGTCCCTCCTTTCTTTTCTTCTTGTTCAATTTCTTGGTAATCCTTTACTCTCAAGTGTTTATCCCATTTATAAGCTCTGAATCTTGGATGGGTTCTTGAAATTTTAGTGTTTCTTTCTTGATTTCTCCAAAATGGGTATATAACTCCCTATCTTCTCTCCTTATGGTTCCTATAGATTTTTGGTGAGAAGAGAGTATTGATACTCTATATTTTTCCTTATTTGCATTTAGGTCCCCTTTTCCTTTAAGTGTATTATTCTCTTTAATTAAATTCAACCCTTAACAGTACCAGGTTTATTATAATGTTTCAAACTATTTAGCCTGGAAATTTATATTAAAAAATTTCTGAATTTCTGTTTTTATTTAACTATATGCATGAATTTCTTCACTTTTATTTATTTTTTTCCCGGGGTTTACACATGGTTACCTCTAGGTCAGAGTTCTATCAAATCTGTTTTTCAGCTTTCCGGGTTGTATTTCCATTTTGTTGGGGGTTGCTTGACCACGCGATCAAAAGATCTGTATTAGTTGGTATCAAAACTAGGCTCCAACTCTATTTTCCCAATTTTTGTTTTGGTTCTTCCTAAAATTTGAGTTTTTGTTTTCGTTGTTGATTTTCTTCGCGTCTAGCACTAGGGTTTGTGTTAATTAGGGTTATCTTTGGGTCCAAGTTTTTTTTTTCCAATATCTTTGGTTCTTAGATGCATGGTTATTTCTAGAACAAGGTTTCAAACCTGATATTTAGCTTTCTTGGGTTGGTTTTCAATTTTATTGTAGGTTGTGTGACAACGAGGTTCACACCACGTCACCTATATATTTTTTTTTTTGAAAAAGAGCATATGGAAAATTATATTCCCCTTTAAAAAGAAAAACATAACTCAAGTAAGCCTGGTCACATAAACCTAAGTTGTAAGTCCCATGTGTTTGGGCTATTTTAAGCCCATGTATGTTATGCCACTCATGCCAGACCACGTGCATGGACCTTTTTTTAGGGTTTTTTTATTTTTTATTTTGTCCTTTTAGTTTTTTTCTTCCAACTTTTTCCATTCAATTTCAGTTTTTTTTTTTTGAATTTTTTGTTTTCTTTTTTTAAAAAAACAACAAAATTTTAACATTTTTTATGATGTTTTTTTTATAGAGTTTTATTTAATTTAGTGTATAACATTTTATTTATTTAAATTTAATGTATTTTTAACCCATTAAAATTAAAAAAACTAAATCATATTATTATTTTTTGAAGGTTTTTTTTTACTTAAAAAAACTTCTTTTTTTGTTATTAAACTTTTAAAAAACATAAGGGCTATTTTTGTTAGACTCCTGCGCATCACCCTTATTTATTTCTTTAAGAAAAAAGATTGGTTTTTGATATATAAAAAAGGTTTCTTACACCTAGCTGGCATATATTTAAATGAAAATTAATTTTAGTAATAAAAAATTATTAAATCTAATGAGATCCATAACTGGTTCACGATTTTAATAAACTAATCTTTATTACCTCGAGATTTTTTTAATTAAATACTTTTATTCAATTTATTCCTTTATTTTTTTCTGCAGTTGCTATAAAAAAAACATAGAATAAACCTATATATTGAATTGTTTTCTGAAAAAAAAGTATCTGAAATAGTTAAGTTTTTTAGAGTACGCGTCTCTTTCAGGAACTCTTCTGGTTCAAAAAGCCCGGAGGTAATGGGGGAGATAAGTCAACGGAGAAGATGACTGCTCGCTCCTACACCTCTTCGCAATGTGTAGGGCAACTGAAAAATATTTGAGAATAGTACGCAAACGATATTAAAAAAGAGAAAAAAATGACTCGAGTCAACTTGCCAAACCTGTGATCTAAATCATAAGATCGAGATAATCCAATAGAAAATAAATTAAAACAAATTATAAAACTCAATTCTTAATTAAACTAATATTGAAGGATGAAATTGAAAACAATTCAATTAAAAAAGACTAAAAAAAAGCTAAGTCATCTCAGGTTAACTTGTCAAACTTGTAACTCGAGACACAAAACCGGAATAACCATTAAGTCTGGGTTAGGCTTAGCCCGACCACATGAGATGGGTTTATTGGGCATGAGACTCAAGTCCATACACGCAGGTTAGGCTCAGGACCAACCCAACCCAATTTGTTAGGGCATAAGAGGGCCAAACAAGCTTCTTCTTTTTTTTCAATGTATTGGTCAGACCCAAACCAGCCTACGGGCTGGGCTTGGTCCAGCCTATCCTACATAGTCATTGTAAATCTACTTTAAAAATATTTTTAAATATAATTAATTTTTTTATAAATCCTTTTATTAAAATGAAACAAACACACACACACACACACACACCATAACCCTCTTAACTCTTTATTTTTTTAGTTTTTTCTTAGTTTAAGAATCCTAAATAAAAACTATGTATGTATGTACACGTGTAACATGCAAGGTTAATAAATTTGACCATAAATTGAAAAAATTGATAAGTTTAGGGACTTAATTAAACATTGAATTAGTTTAATTAATGCAATCAGTGGCTTAATTGAAGAAATATCAAAGTTCAGGGTCAATTTGGGTCAAAATTGCAAGAAATTAAAATTGAAGGACCGAAGTGAATAGATTTTGATACTGTAAGGAGGTTAATTGATTTTTCTAGGGGTAAATCCGAAAGAATTAAAGGTTTGAGGAGTGAATTAAGGACTTAATTAATTAAATTTGAAACCATGGACTATTTTATAAATGACGCAAAAATTTGATCTAGGGAAAAAATTAAAAAAAAAATTCAAAGATAAAGGCTTGATTGCAATATTTCAGAACTTCATGGGGCAAATTAAAGATGACCCCACGACCTAAAACAACGTCGTTCCAAGCACTGTTCATTCTCTTCTCTAGAGAACAGGGGAAGCCCGTTCGGTGATGGCACTAAAAATAGCTTCAGCCAGACCCAATCCCCTCACCAATCTCACCAAATCCAAGCCAAAATCACAGACCGGGTTGTCTACCACAAATCACATGGGTTTTTCAATTCCATTCATCCCCACAATGTGCCTCTGGCACAAGGATAAAGTTAATCACCAACAGTCCAACAATGGCAGGAGTGTTGGTGTTTTCGCTCCACTACATGGAGCAAACCCAAGCAGTGGTCATCTTTATCTACAAGATTACCATCCTAAGAGAAGAGGAGTATGACTCTATAAAAGCCAGATGAAGGGCCAGAACCAAGGATGGAGAAAAAAAACAAAGAGAATAGAAGAGAGGCAAAAAAGGATGGAACCCAGAAAGCAAAAAAAAAAAAATATAGAGAGTGGAAAAAAAAAACAACAATGAAGATCTGTGTTGATTCGCCCGATCTAACCAGAGAAAAAAAAAACAAGAGAAAATAACAAAACAAAAAGGAAATAGAGAAAAACACAGAGAACCAGAGAAAATCCAAAGAGCAAAGGAGTAACAAACCCAAAGCCAGAAAGAAGGGTGACCAGAGAGAAACAAACAAAACAAAAATGGAGGGGAAGAAAGGAGCATTGCCCAACCAGCATCGTCTTACGTCTTCATCTCCAACAACAACAAAAGCAGGTAAGCTCTTCTTTTTCCCCGTTTTGCAATTCTAATTAGTTGTTCATTGTGCAAGCATGCATGAATTAATTCACGCGGGCCCGCTGCTACAACACTTGGTCACTGGCTTGGGCAGTGACCAATAAGCTAGATCAAACCTGAAAAAAAAAAAAAGGAAATGTTGAGACCGAGTTGGGCCTGGAACTCAGGCCTAGTTGACTTAATTTTTTGGGCTAGGGTGTATTTGGAAAACATACCCTTATGTCTTTTTTTTTTACTCTTCTTTATCTTAATATCTAGTCAAATAGGTCTTTTAAGATATTAGAAAATTCTAAAAAAAAAATTGAGGACCTTCTTAAATTTATTTGTGGATCCCTCGCATGTTTTTTTTATGACTTTACTTAGTATTGGGTTGTAAACTTATATTGTAAAATGTGAATATAGTATGCGATACATATCTGTTTTTTCTTCTTTTTTTCTCTAAAAAAATGAGAAAAAGATATGTTTTACTTTTAATTCAAAATGTTACTTGTTTATTCACCGACGCTAGTGTTAGGAATATTTGTATTCACTAATGTCAAAATTAGAAATACCCTCGATGCTCGATATTCACTAATGCTAGAGTTATGAATCAAAACACTAGAATTAAAAATTATTTCAAACCTCAATATTCACTAATACCAAAGTCAGGAATATCATACTTTTTTGTAATATTTACCAACACCAAGGTTGAAAGTATTTGTAGTTAAATATTCACCAGTGCTAGAGTCAAGAACATTAGAAGTAGACCATTCAAAGCATAATACAACAAATCCTTAGCAATTTAAGACAAAATCATCAATGCATCCTACCTTAGGTAAGATGTTTTAGGGGTGATAGTATCTTTCCTTTTACATAATCAGTATCGTGCCATAAAATCTTTGTTGACCAGTTAGGGTTTCTAGTGACTATAAAACTAGGTGATGACTCCATAAACCAAACATTTTTCCCCTCTAAGAGTAAGATGTCAGATATATGTTCTTTTGCCTAAAAATTTTAAAGGTCTCCGCGATGTCGGGTGCGACCCTACGATTAAGATTGTAATTGAACCTTATACTAAAGTTCATGTTGAAAAACTATTTTAAAATAAGGTTAATAACACATTTGAGGCTAAATTAAAACTGGAGTCTACTCAGTTTTAAAGTTAAAACTTTGTTGAGATTTATTTTCTAATATACGCTCTTTAACATGAAACATTAACATGATTAAAATAAATTAAAGGTGAATGAAAAATTGATCTCAAAGAATTCTTGGTTGGTATATTTTTGTGAACCCAAAAACTCTATCTTGGATAGAAAAGAAGCAAGATTTTCTAAATGTTTATATAGTGAAAATGTGAAGAGTTAAAATTGAGCCTAGAGAGCACCCAAGTTTTTAGAACGAAAATGACCTATGAAAAATGAGATTTGGGCTTAAGCTACACACGCACAACCTGACTTGTGCTCAAGCTTCAAGTTAGGCTTTGGCTTAGGATTGGATTTTAGGTGTAGTATAAAATAATATTTTAAACAACAAAAGAAATTATTTTTTTCCAACCTATTTTTTGAGATCGGGCTTGAGTTGATAATTATTTAGCCTACAACGAATTATTATTTTTTCAATCCATTAGTTAGTCTAACCTATGAATAAAATTTTGATCACTTAGTCTTTTTCTTCATAAACTTGAATAGTTTTTCCAGTATAAATTAGGTTTAATATTGTTTTAAGACATGTAATTAAGAGTAATAATGGAGCGAATTTATTTTAGTAATTATCAGAATTAATTATGTATCATCTTTGTTCCAAAATCCACTATAAAAAAGAAGGAAGAGTGTTCTAGATATTTTTTGGATAATTTTTTTTTCAAGATATTTTTACTCTTTTTTTCTCGATTTTTTTTTTAGCTTTTCTTCTTTGTCTAAGCTTTGTTTTTCCTTTTTATCTAAAGCTTAAGTTTACTCTTTGTATAGAGACATATAAGTTACATTTTCTTTGGTCTATGGACCTTGTAAATAATTATGTTCGGATAATGGCATCTTCAAAGGATGACCGGGATGAATAAATGATTAGCTTTGGCTAATGGTATCCTAGGTGGATGACCGGGATGATTAAATAATTAGCTTTGGTTAATGACATCTTAAATGGATGACCGGCTTCCCTTTGTTTTGACTTCAAGCAGAGAGAAAGTTCAAAGATCAAGATTTTTTTATTTCATTTAAAATCCATCTCCTTAACATTAAATTAAAGTGGGTCTATCGATACAAGTGGTAAGACCGACAATTTAGCATTCAAGACCTGGCCGATGGCTACTTCAAATTCAAGTGTCATTTACCTTAACACAACTCGGGCTAATCGACTCCTAGGCCAGGCCTAGCTAGACTTAGTGAAAGCAATCAAACCAAAGAAACACTTATTCCTTGCGGAGCAACGGCTAAAGCTACAAATGAAAGCAATGGTTATGCCAGTATGCTAATGATATCCAAGAAGTGTGACCAGGAGGAATAAACAATTAGCTTCAGTTAATGGCGTCCTAAGAGGATAGCTGAATTTTGGAATTGTGAGTTAGTTTCAAGAATTGATGCGTTCATATGTACTATGTTTTGTAGACACCAAGTATATGAAAGAACTACGTTTGTTATGCCTTAAATAGATAATAACATTAATGCTTACATTATACTATTTAATTGCTTATTATTAATTATTTATAATCCTTGTAAATATTTGTATTGCAACAGGGACATCACACCAACGAGGTACCTAGAAACGTCATTACACGAGAACTTACTTTTGAAAAGAATTATGTAGTCACATTTTAAATCACGATGTATTTTGTATGAACAAAGTGTATTAAATGTGTATCTGTTATTCGATACTCTTGTTTAATTTTGTGATGTCTATTAATATTATAGGAATGCAAACTTATAATTATGTACGTATATTTGAAATGTAAACTTGTAATCATGCAAACATAATACCATGTGTTTGTGTAAGAATTGTTGTTAATGAAATGCTGATTGATGTTTGGCGTATGGATTGAGCCTCGATAATGAGGGGAAACTGATTTATCAATTCCCGAAATGTTATAAAAAAAATTACCATTGTTTTGGCTTGAAAAACCGGGTTATTACATTTAACCCCTGTCTTTAGTGTTGATCCATTACTTAATATTGAGTCTTACCCCAAAGGCATATTACACTAACATATGTATATATGTATCCACAATCTCATTCATTAGCCCTTATATAGGAAGGCTTGCATGCGATAATCAAGTTATGTAACATCCCTAAATTTTAAATATAGGTTTAACATAATATCAAGTCATGATTTCTTAAAAGCTAGGGTAATTGTTTTTTAATCTCATAATCCAAAATTCATGATTACATAATTCCATCTTTAAAGTCATTTAAAATTCTACAAAAATTCCAACAGAGTCTTTCTTAAAACTGAACATGCTTAAGTGTCAACATCAACAATCAACATACACAATCAAGACTTAATCTATGGTCCAACCATCCTGGATTTTTTCCATGAGCAACACAAATTTCCTTTCATTTCACAATCCATAATCAATCACATTAAATATATTTCACAATAGTTACATGCATTTTTAATTTAATAAATAGAAATAAGTATTATGTTAAATTTCAAATCTAATAAAAGAGATTCAATACTTATATTACATGGAACTTAATACTAGTTTAGTTTACAATACAAACATTTGTCACAGAATTATATTACAAAAAGGGAATTCAACCTATCAATAATTACATCATTATTAGCTAAACAAAAAGAAATACTATAAATAATTAATTGCTCAGCTTGGATCTATGATTAACCTAAAATCAATTCTTTTTACAATATAAACACATAATTCAGCAATTGATACAACAAAGCATATACTACTCCATTTTTATTTCATTAATCCAAAATCAACATTTTAAAAATAAACGTGTCATCTCTTTCTACTTAACAACTTTTTTATTCTATCTAAATAATTAGGTCCATGTTGTAGATGGATCAAGACTCTCTTACACATAGATTAAAGTTTATTCACATGCATTTCCAATACCTTCACAGCACTTTGTTCATTATTATTCCACTCATAATTACACATTGCCCACTTTTCTTCCCTCCACAGACCTTCGATCCAAACACACAAACTACATTAACAATGCTTTGAATCCATGCTTCACCAACAAATTTCAACTTTCTGTTTCTTTTTTTAGCTGCAGTGTTTCCTCTTGCTTTGCAGCTCCTGCACTTTCATACACTAACATATACTTTTGTGTAACTGTTCTTTTCATTTCATCTTATTTTACATCATCTTATTCACAATTTACACTTGTAAATAACAACATACTCCCCGTATGGAGGTTTGTTCACCAACTAATATGGAGGGATGAGATCTACAGCTACCATAAACCCGTCCTTGGGAGCATGAAACTAATCTTCCTCCTAACATTTGATTCAAAAATGTGTTCAGTGAAATCACACGCTCTTCACTTTATTCTAAATTGCCACGCATCATTGCTTGAATCAGAACTCAGAAACATTATAGAAGAAAAAAATTGTTTCAAGCTGAGCACCACCAAATTCGTTTCCATCGTCAGCTAACATTGATAAAGAGCCAAAGCCTAAGTGAGCTAGCACCCATTGAAGAGGGCAACCTGTAGTAACTATTAAACAATAATTCATTTGGTCAATAAAGAAAATATTCAATTGAAAGAACGAAAATGTTCTTTTTTTTTTTTCTTTTTGCATAAGCAGAGAAGGAGAGGGTAGAATTAAAAGGAAAACATGCAGACTTGTATTAGTACGCTACTGGGGCACAATATTTTACATTTTAGCACATAAATTGTTATACATTTCCACAATTTTCTGGTGAGAAGAAATCAGTAAGTGTAGAACTCCAGAAGTTAGTCACACCTGCTTCAAATCAGGCCCGGAGACGCGCACCAAATGTTGAGCTTTTGCCTCGTGTACAATGGTGAGCTTTCTGGTCCAATGGAAGCAAACATTGCAGAACCTAAGAAAATGCACGAATATTGATTGAACAAATTCTGAAATTGGGATGCATTGTATGAGAAAGTTGAAATAAGGTACAAGTAAATACCATCAGGCTGAGCTGCGCAGATTGCACAAAGGGGAAACATGGGGGTTTAACCTTCTAGAGCATATGTCTGGACCTGCAATCCATATAAAAACGATAAAACAAAAATAAGAACTGAGGGGCAAGTAAATAGCAGGGAAAGGAACCAATGGACATGAACATTCTAAGGCACCAGACAAACCACCAACTTTGCATTGAGTGAAGTCACTTGTATCATTTATTCTACAGAAAAACACTTGAGAAACCAAGGCTAGCTCAATAGGCACTAACAATATCATCCAAATAGAACTAGTTGACCTAGCAAATTTTCCACTGCATGACAACCCTAGTTCCTATTTCCATGAGGTAAACAATAATGTCCGAGCAAGACACCATGAACCACCCAGATCTTTTGGGAAAAGCACAAGCAGCTACCTAAACCCAATCCCAATTTGCATTAAAATGATGTCTAATGGTAAAAACTTCAAATTAGTCATTTGATACTTCACAGACCAGATATCATACCAAATCTCAGAGCTGCTGAAAATGAGTGCACGGGGAAAAAATAAGGCAAAATGCTCCAAAGGATTGATAACCCCTAGTTAATTTCCATGATTAACAGATTTCTTTTACATCCTTTTTTTCCTTTTTACATTTGACATGACATAAAAGTGCTTTCTTTTTATTCGATGTGCAACTGCACTAGTGCTCGTTTCTGTGATCCAGATAAGATTTATAAATGGAAGCATGCATAAAATAAGGTAACTGAACACTGGCATCTTCTAATCAATAAAAGAAAATAAAGCAACCTTTCATTTTATTCTACCTCAGTCAAGTTATCTTCAGGAAAGTGATTTGGTCTGGTACAATTAACACCATGGACACCATCATACTTGAGGACTCTAAGTTTCCCTTCCTGTAGTTTACTGAAAACTGTTATGCAGTTCAAAAGTATAGATTAATAAGATGAACATGATCAGAGAAAGGTGCACACCTTGGTTCCATAGACAAGACCTCCTCCGGCAAAGGGATGAAAACAAGCAACATTGACCTCATCCTCTGCGCTAGGAAGCACTCTCACAAGGTCCATATCCGAAACTCTGTAAACCTAATTGACAGAAACAGAGGACTAGAGTTGCAAGACTGACATGCCAAATCCCAGAGACAGTTACAGTATGAAATATAGGTAGGATATAAACCCTTGCTGCTAAACATAATAAGTTCACTATTTATGTTTTTTCCAAATAATATTTCTTTTCCAGAATAAAAACCATCGTTTCAATAATAGTGACAATTGCAACCGTGACTCTGGGTATTAATTGGGAAGTATATAACCCATTGGCCATAACATCTTTGCACATTTACGCTCAAAGAAACCTTTTTCCAGTAGTACAAACTCCAAGTTTCCGTCTAGTATTAGCACAATCACCTGCAGACTTTTCTATTCAAAAATCATTCCTTCATCGATCATATAGAAAAACTATCTCAGTCAATTCACTGTCAGCACATCACAAACTATGTTTGCTAGAGCAACAATTTTCTGCTTCATAGGAAAGCCACCTCAATTAATTCCAATGCAACAATTGTAAAGCATGACAACGTTGGCAAATAAAGCAGAGAGATTGATTGTTTTTACATGAATGAAGCATAAATCCATACAGAAAAGGACATCTTATCACAAAATAACAATCACCCAACAGAAAATTCTCGAGTAAAAGGGAATCAAGAATAAGGACAAAAGGCAGGGAAAGAAAATGAACTTTATACCTCCAGAACTGTATAAATAGGTGTTGTTGTTTCCCCATCAATGACAATGCTTTTTAGAAGGGAGCCATGACGTCGGCCATAAGCCAGTAATATGTGCTCCGACATTGGTGAGAACTGCACATGGCATCAAATACAAAGCACAGTAATATCAACCAACAAGGAAATGTTAATAAACAAGCAAAACATCTATGACCTTCACCATCTACACCAACATAATTAGAAATCCATACAAATAAGATAAACATATTCAGACTGGTATTTAAAAGGACAAAAAAGTCCACCAGGACCAGATATTCTAGTATTTGCAACTTAAGTATCTTAAAAATATTATATCTGAATCGCAACCCTTTTGTTACCAGTTTAGCCAAATGCACTTAACACCACAAGGAAGAGCACACAATGAATTACAGTTCAAAAGTCCTCCTTTTGTTGCCAGTTTAGCCAAATGTGCTTAATACCACAAAGAAGAGCATCAGCATATCCTTTACAAGCTAAATGCAATTGAATGTTGAGAATTCACATGGAAAATGGAGGGAGAACAAACAAGCAGTAACCAGCAGAGTACAGGTAAGTTTTGACCTTATTATGCTAACTATATGATAACCCATCAATAGGCCAAAAGATTTTGCATCTCAATGCAAAGACAAAGGCCTGCTTGTAATAGAAGTAGACCGGTAAATATGAAAACAGATACATCATACATGTTCCTTTCACCTATGAAAGATCACTGACCTGGATTGAAGTCAAACAATGAGCAGCTCTAATTGCACGTGACACAAGCACTGAACCAAAGCTGTATGAACAGAAAAGCCACTTTGATAGATAAGACAATCATTCATCTGGATTAAAGAACAAGAAAGAATCAAGTGCACTGTAAAAGTTGGATAGAATTTTACGTTGCCTCCTCCAAGGAATATATGCGAAGCTCGTACACTACTTGGTGTGCTGATATTGGGTGTCTAGTAGGGGAAGTAGCAGCCCCAGCATCTTGATGGACTAGCGTTTGTAAACCGGGATCAGCTTCCATATGGGGCAGCATACAAGCAACACAGGCAGCTAAATATCTTCCGCATGGTGAAAAATGAGCGCCCATTTCACTGAAAAAACAATAGCAGCCAGAGAGACACGAAGTGAACATTGAAAGGTCAGCCAAAATATATTAATAAAATGCAAATCCAAAAGATGACCAAGCTGTCCACTATGACTTAAGAAGAAATTTAAGAAGTGATGTGGTTATGATATAGAGTTCACTGAACATAAAGCAGCAATAAAAACGCCTCATCCTTGCTGGAGCAAGCAAAGAATATACTTAAAAATCAACAAATTAATACTTTCTTTTTGGTCAAAACAATTTAAATTCTATCATGCTGATTAATTAAGTAAACAACAAATTTGATAGGAAAAAGAAAAATTCCAGCCTTCAGCATACCTACAAAGGACAGCATGAGGTATGGTTAAGCGACATTTGTCAGCATTGAGTGGAGCACAAGGATGTTTTATGTCATGAGACCACACTCTAAGCTTTACAGTGCATGGTAACTCTGCAGCAGCTGCAGCTTCCAATGACGTGGCAATCTCAGACTGGATTCTATTAAATATGGGCTGATTATCACTACCTTCATGTCGCATATTAATGGGAGCCATACTTTCCCCGGATTCAGGCACAAAGAACCGGGAGCGTGAAATGCGATGCCGAGAGCCAGATCTCCCAGAGACCCCGGAGATGCTGGTGCTGCCAGGCATTGCCAAAGAAGCCACTGCAGCTTCCACATTCTGAGTAGATAGATAAGATGTCAGTGAGGAAGGACCAATATACTGGGCTGAACGTTCACGACTACCACTACTAAGAGGAACTGTCGAGGGTCCACCAGCTTGGCTCTGACCCATTAACCATCCCTGCAAAAAGGGTAACTCCCACCACGTGGAGTCTCTAGAGGGTAGAATCTGCTGAAGTTGCCCAAAATCAGTGGACTGCTGCCTAATTGAAGTATCTGCAGGTACTCCATCCATTGCACTATTACCAACACCAAGCGTCTCTAGATGAGCTGATTTTCCTTGAGGGTTCCCCCCTACAGGCGGCATTTCATCGGTCTCCATCGCGTCTTCTCTGGTGTTAGAAACTCCACCTCCCATTCCAGAAGGGAAAGAATTATTTACTATACCTTCTGCACTGGTACATGAACTAGAAGGGACTGCAGGAAATGTCTCCATGGGAGACACAAAGGGAACATATCTGTCTGTTGCATTTGTATCCATTTGAAGCTGCATTGAAGTAGAGGACTCCACTTGCATTGTACTTGAAGTGACAAGTCTATTAGCATCTATTCTACTATCATCTAAAGAAAATGAAGGCACGAACAAGAAAGGCAAGGACACAAGTGGTAGTTCAGAAGCCAAGCTAACACAATCACCAGACTGACCATTTGTGACAAAAACAGCAGGAGGAGGATATCTCAGGTAACCTGGAGATGTTGCCCGTGTCATAGAAGAATCTGAAGAGTCAAGATCATTGACCTGCATATCAGTCCAAAAATGTAATCTACATGATAGAATGAGTAAGTAATCAAATAAATGACCTTTGGGTTATTCACCTCAGCAGTCAAGAGAAATGGAGCACCGTGCGGGTGAAAATGCACTGCTCGAAGAGAGCGCCTAGTCTTCAATACAATAGTTGGCGAAGACGCCTCCCCTCTCTTATTGTAGTGCCATATGTACAACTGACACGTGAGATTAAATGCCAATGCTATGTTAAACTATATATTCAATGCAACACATGCCTTTCAAGTAATGAGAAGAAAAAAGTTTGTGTAAGTTGAGCAATATTAAAGTAATATTCAATACCTTGTGACCTGATGCAACAGCAAGCAATTCTCCTTCTGCATGGAAAGCAATGGAAGCAATAGGACGATCTGTGAGGGGAAACAAATTCACCAGGTCACACACACTCAACAACTACAGAAAAAGAAAACTGCATAAAAATAATCAATGTGTAGAGCTGAACTTACAGAAATCACGGGATCCTATACACTCTGATGTGTTTGCATCCCATAAGCGAACTTCATGATCCAAGCTTCCACTTGCAAGAATTTCTGGATGCAGTGGGTGGAACCTGACCTATAAAATTAGGGTCTTTAATATGGAAAAGATAACTTAAAGGTTGTTCATTTTCAAGCAAAGGCACTTGATTTGAGCTGAAAAGCAGGGTTAATAGCTTTAAATGGGGAGAAAAGGAAAGAGAAGGGAGATCAACAACAAAACTGTGATTGTACATGAAAGATAATGGGAAATGGTTGTAAAACAGAAAGGAAAGGGAAGCAGTCGCCCTTGAGAAAATGCAGTTTTTGAAATTGATAAATTGTAGACAGGTAGACTGCTATAGTACTAAATGAGTATACCGCAGAAAGATAGTTATAATGCCCTAACCGAAAAAATCAGCATGTTAACTGAATATATTCTATTCCCATTACTTTTTAGGAAGACATCTCAGTGGAGCAGGATTAAAAAAAGAAAGTGTTAGAATTTAAAATTTGAGTCTATGCCAAATAATTGCGTCAAATTTATCCATTATCCATTTATACGTAGCTGGCCAGAATTACAAAAGATCAAGAAAATTAGCGATCCTTGCAAAAAACCAAATTCCAACCTACCACCCAAGGCGTTCTCCGATGACCCATCAACACCTTTAAGCAGATTCCAGTTTGGCAATCGATTATCTTCACTGTGTGATCACCACTGCATAAAAAGAGAGAGAGAGAAGTGAGTACAACTTCCAGTTGGTGCAGGCATGACCAGGAAAAGACCAGAGTAGGAAGACTTGCTGCGTAGAAGCGAGTGTTTTTCCATCAGGACTAAATGCTGCTGCTATAGTCGACCTCGGAGGAGGCACCAATGGGCAATACTGCGCCGATAGATGGCGCAACGACTCAGCCTCAGCCCTAAAACATGAGCAAACAAACTCAGAACACGAAGCAAGCAGCCCACAAAGAGAGCTTAAAAGCAGCGCAATTACCATGAAATAAGACCGCGTTTCGCATCTCTAGCTGGTTCAGTTTTCGGCACGGATGAAGAATTATAATTCCATTGCGAAGCTTCTCCCCACCGCCTTTTTGGCGTGTGTTTAGTTCTAGGACAAATCTCTCTCTGCACTAACAAACACAAGGCGTTTCTACCACTGAAACATATAAGAAAAAATCAGAACCAAAATATAATCAATTTTCAGTAAATTCTAGCTAGCTCTCTCGTAAAGAGTCAAAATTAACGACTCGTTATGAATCTGTGAATAGAAATAAGAGTTTGTTAATCAGAAATTAAACCTAAGAAGAGGAGGATTGAGGGGAGGATTTCGATCCAGCGGCAAGGAAACTGGGGTCATTTCCTTGTTTGCACAATGAAGGGTTCACATGGAGAGGGGATTTTGAATGAAGCAGCTGCAATGGTGTTGAGGAGAAACCCTAATTCATTGATTGATAGATTTGAATTTGAATTTGCTGTGGAGGGGTGAAAGAGGGAGGGAGGGTAATGTTATGGGTGTTGGATTTTATTTTTGGACATAACCTAGTAAGAGGAGAGAGGAGGAAGGTGAATAATAAAATGTGTGCGCCTATGGCCTCAGAGAGAGAGAGAGAGAGATGTTAAAATAACAGAAAAATCTTACAGATCCCTGTTGAAACTACTACTTATTAAAGTGTCTGTAAGGAGTTACGACAACTTCATATTGGATGTCCTGATTAAGGGATAACTAGCTGCCTAACGGAGGATGCTTTCTATCCACTAGCTCACTCTTGATTAGGGGTGTTTAAAAAAAACCATTCAACCAATCAAACCGAAAAAATCAAGAAAAAATTAATTAAAAAAACTAAACTGATAGAAAAAACTAAATAAACCGATTAAAAAATAAAAAAATCACCCGGTCCGGTTCGGTTCCGGTTTAAAAAAGCTTAAACCGATTGAACCGGACCAAACCGAACCGGTTTAAAAAAAAGTATAAAAAGAACCATCCCTAACCCTAAATCACTTTCCCCCTTTCCAGCCGCCAACCCCCCTCCCCCTCCAGCCTTCCCCTTCCCCTTCTTAGAATCCTAAATCACTTTTTCCCTTTCTAGCCGCCACCCCCCCTCAAGCCTTCCATTCCCTTTCCCCCTTCCCAGCCTTCCTCTTCAAGTTTCACAATCCAGATGCGAGGGAACCATTATTCAAGAAATCCTGCATTTGATAGTTATACAGTATAACTTATATTAGTTCCATCCTTGTGCTGAGCAGAGGTAAGCTTTAAGATTCTCTACATACATCAAAAGAAAAGGTTGTTAAAGCCAATACGGCATTCACAGTTGGCCAAAGAGCCAAAGACCCAAGAAAATTTATGGTCAATCAGCTCTCTTCGGAACCTCTATTCCCCTTTCCCCCTTCTCAGCCCTCCCCTTCCCCTTCTCAGCCCCTATGTGGAAGACTTTGATTGCTTGTTGCTTTTCTTGAATTTCTAAGTGGTTGTTGTGATTAATAGCTTAGATTGATATTTGATGTCAAATTTTTCTTCAATTTAGCTCAATGATGTAGATCAGTCCGGTTTTTCTGGTTTTTATGCTAAAAAACCGACCCGAACCGAACAAAACCTATTCGATTTGAACCAGTTCTCGGTTCAGTTCTGGTTATATTAATAAGGAATACTATTTTTCAGTTCGGTTGAATTTTTGGGTTAAAACCGGACCAAACCGAACTGTGAACACCCCTACTCTTGGTATTAGTTAGGATTCAGAGCTTAAAAGGTGTAATAAATAAAATTTTGATTTGGTACACATACCAAATCCATCAAAAATGTACTTGTAAAGTAAATTATGATAGTAGTTATTTTTTAAAATATTTTTTATTTAAAAATATATTGAAATAATATTATTATTTTTTTCTTCAAAACAATCTAAAAACATTTAAAAAAATTAATTTGAAGCAAAACATATAAAAAATTTTCAGATTTTTTCAAAAACATTATTGAAACGTAAACAAACGGGCTCTAAAACTCCTTGTGAAGTTATTATATATCTATTCGCATATTACTATTCACTATAATAGTATAATTACTATGTTGCCTCTTCATCATTTAATCTTTTAGCTGGGCTTCGGGGTGGGGTGGTCTTTTCACCATGACTTAAATGTCTTTTGTTAATTGTGCGGGTTTATGATAGTAATTTTGTTTTTAAATGCATTGTAAAATTACTCATTTAACCCTAAAATAAAATAATTAGATGCCTACTCTTCAAAGGCATTTTTTATTTTTATTTTTTTAGAATAATGTGATTACTTTGATACCCTTAAATACAACCAATTAAACTCTTGTTGTAACTCAATTTTGGCCCATTGACTTTTAATTTAATTTTACAGGGTTTAAAATGTAAAATTAAAAGATCAGAGATTTATTTCAATAAAAAGTATGATTTGTCAACTTACGTGAAAACTAAGGACTTCAATGTGTTTTTGTCATTATATCCTTATCCTCAAGATAATCCTTACTTTCTTCAAGATAATCCTTACCTTCAAGATAATCTTTACCTTCAAAATAATGATAATTGTCTACTTTCGAATTCGATTCTAATTCATACTTCAAAAAAGAGAATGAGTTTGATTGAGACTTTACTTTTCGCAAGCGATGGGACTCTTGCACTATAAATACTGATCTCAATGTATGAAGAGGGGGGGAGGACAATTAGAGAGAAACTCTAAAAAAGAGACCCCAAGAGGAGGCCATTACCAGAAACCCTAAAAGAGAGAAACATAAAAAAGGAAGGGGGCGGCGAACTCTATACTAGTCGCCGCCCCCCTCAACCCCTGTTTTTTAGCCCAGTCTCCCTTGACTTCGCCTCTAGCAGCCGCACGCCTAGGTAAGTTTCTTTCTTTCCTTGCTAAAATAATTAAATGGTTATTGTTGCATGCATGCGTGAACCTTTCATGCATGGCTGGGCTAGATCCAACCCAAAAGGCAAAAACAATTGGGTCGGGTCTGGGTTTTAGGCCTAGCCGACCCAAACTGTGTTTGCTAAGGGTGTGCTTGGCAAAACACCCCCTATGCCTTGGCCATAATTTTTATGCCCATTCTAATTTGATATTTGACCAAACGAACCCTTTTTCGATAACAGAAAATTCAAAAAATATTTGGGGCCTTCGTTGATTTATTTGTGGCCCCTTCACACTTTGTTTTATTTTTTTTCTTTGTGTTTGTATTTTTTATAGATGTGCTCAATTTGTGGACTATTACTGTTAAAAGCAAATATGACATGCAATGTTTTTTTTTTACTTCCATCTAAAAAGGGCAAATAATAATAAAGGATAAACAAGAAAAAAAATATGACATAGAAAATTTCTTCTTCAAATTCATTTTTTGCGAAAATATTCACTGACGCCACAGTCAGGAGTATCGTATTTTTTGAATTTGTACGATATTTACCAATGCCAAAGTTTGAAATATTTGTAGGAATTGTTCACTGACCCCAGAGTCAGGAACATGAAAGGAAGAATAAAAAAAAGAAAAAGGAGAACAAATTCTTAGCAATTTTAGACAAAACCAGCAATGCAGCCTACTTAGGTAGGACGCTTAAGGGGTGATAGCATCTTTCCTTTTGCGTAACCAAAACCGCACCATAGAATCTCTGTTGACCAGTTAGGGTTCCTAGTGACCATAATACTAGGTGGCAACTCCTTGAACAAGACCTTTTCCCCTAAAAGAACAAGATGTCAGATATCTGTTCCTTTTCCAATCGAGTGATTATTTTTAAAGGGTCGCCACGATGTTCGGGTGTGACAACTCTCATTCAAAGGCTTTTTTGTCATTTTACTTTGCTTTTAATGTAAATTTAAAGGGTGCTAAGGGGCATTATTGTAAATTATATTTCTTAAATATAATTTAAGAAAAAACATGTTGGCGCATGCTCCGTATGCACCAATGTGTGGATGGCCCCCATGTCGTTCTAGCAGCGTGTGATGGGCTATCCAACCACCAAACACCACAATATGGTGTAATTTTTGGAAGGTCTCGATGTCCCTAACCTGGTGAGGCAATGCGTGTACCACCATTCACGACAGTGTGGCACTAATAGCCATTTTTTTTCCTCTTCTACCCTCTCTCCCTATCTAGATTTTCATGTCAACCCCTTCAAAATTCAAGAACAACCCTTTAGTTTGTTGGTTCTTCATATTTGGTCCCCTTTTTTATTATAATTTTTCTTATCTTGAATAATCTATAAAATTAGTGTCTTTTTAATTTCACCCCCTATGTGTTTTAATCTTTTTGCTATTTTTTTTATTTTACAAGTTTTTTATCAATAGTTTTTCAACGATTCTGTCCTTTAAAATTAAATTGGACAACATTTAAGCTTCTTGATTGAACTTAGATCCATGATTTAACAAGCTGCAGGTTTTTTAAATTAGACCAGGTTTAGGATGTTCATCTAAGTTTGTTTGGTTTTTCCTTCTTGTTTTAAGCTGATGTTTTCTGATTTTTTTTTAATTTTATTTTTTTGTGGTTTTCCTTCAATTAAGTTGGCATTGAGTTGTTTGATAATCTTAATAAAATTAAATGTAGTTCTTTTTATCTTTTTTTCATTATTTGTTTTGTCAATTTATTTATTATTGTTGTTTTCTTGTATTATTTAAATTATCACATGAACCAATAGCTTGAAACTTGGAAATTTTTTAGCTTATCACCTTTTTAACATAAGAATTTTTTTGTTTGACCCGCAGCAAATTGCGAGCAACATATCTAGTACACAACTAATTGTAATTGTCAGAGAGAGAGATGGTTCACTTTATAACATAAAGCACTTTAAATTGAAGCAGTATTTTTTTTGTTTACACACACACACACACACACACACACACACACCAAAATAGAATCGAACAAGAAAAACCAATATAAAAGAATAAAACAAAAAATACCAATATAAAAAAAAAACAGTACGTGGCGTTGTTATACCTGAGAATGATCTACAGATTTGGTCACAGGTTTCCAGCTGATATACTAGGTTTGGGAATAGAAACAAATTTCTGATGTGAATGAAGAGGCAAGTCAAAGACAAGATCCTCTACCAAACACAGAGCATACTTAGATTTGCAGAAATATAATTTTTTGCAAGAATGTAAATATAATATGAATAAGATAGAATTTTGCAAGAATGTAAATATAATATGAAGAAGATAGAATCTTACTTAAATTTGTATTAGAAATCAATACAGGAGATATTGGTTACAAATGAGATATTGGTTACAGGAGAGTGTTTTAAGACAAAAATTTTTATTTTTCCCAAAATGTGCTCTACCTTCTATGGCTCAAGGGGTCTCCTTTTATAATGGAGTTGCTATGAAAGAGGCCAAAATGCCTTTTTGGAAAGCCTGAAGATTCCTCCTAAAGTGTTGTAGTAAGCCATGTGCTCTTGTTTTCAATGATCAAAAGACGATAATTTGAAAATTGCCCATGTTTTTCGTGGGGTTTTCTTTTGTTATCTTCTTATCAATGACAACTGATTTGTCTTTTTGTAGCATCAGGTAATGTTGTAGAAAAAGGCCTAAAACAATGGGCCTACAAATGGAAAGGGGCTCAAAACAGATGAGCCTAAAAGACATTAAAAATGGGCTCAAAACAAGTTAGTCTAAATACTCTCTTTTTTTTTTTAAGGATTTTGTAGAGATGGCAGGATGCCATAACAATCATCTTTATTTTCATCACCTAGAGAAGTATATGATCCTGAGGATGATGAAGTTAAGGAAGAAATCAGAAATTCTCCTTTTTCGCTGCCTATGAGTTGCTTCATGACTTCAAAATATTCTTCTTTGGACTTGGTAGTCGCCAAGAGTGCTGCGGCATAGGCCTTTTGGGCAAGGAAAAGGGATTGGGACTGGTCTTGTAGAGGTGGTGGTTCTTTGATACCATGTGTAACATTCCCATTTCCGGGATAAAGCAACGTTCTCATGTTAACTGATAAACAGAGTGATTAAATTTTTTTTTTCTATATCTATTCATTGTGGTTGTATTAAAGTCCACAGAAATTTCGACGGAGTCTCCCCTATACCGGGAGGTCCCAAGTTATCAACATACGACTTGTTTACACTTCTAATATACCGCATCTCCTAACTCATTTCAACCCAATCATCCTGGGTCTCAGTCCCACAAACATCATCATTCATATCAACTACAATGTTTATGATATACATTGTACAACAATTATCATTATGGATGGATAAAGATATAAACATGCATGTATGGAACATAGTTATACAAACTACATACTTAAATTCATCTATTCAAGTTTAAACATCAATTATACAATTTGAGTATATATAAACATTGTAATATTACCAAATACAAGGGTATACTACTAGGACCTTAATTACAAAAAGTGAACCCAAGCTAGAATCTACTCCTATTGTGCATGCGATGACCCTGAAAACAAAATACATATTATTGAAATATGAATATCACAATAATATAGCAATACAAATATTCAGCAATTTAAAAAGGCAAATATGCATTCATATTTTACTCACTTCTCCATTTTGGTTTTTATTGGAAACTCTTTCTCCTTCAACTACTAAAAACATTTTCCTCTTCCATTATCAACCTCCATTTAAGATCTCATAAGACCACTCATGATTATTTCCGCTTAACACATTACCGATACCAATTTCATTGTTATCATCATCACCATGTAGGAGTCAATGCAAGGTGATCCCCTTACCCGGGATCCTAATATACACTAAATGTACGCTAGTCAATACATGGTGATCCCCTTACCCGGGATCCTAACATACACTAAATGTATGCTAGCCAATACATGATTTGATCCCCATACCCAGGATCCTAACATACACTAAATATATGCTAGTTCACGCCCCAAATCACACTTCTCATATTTCCTTTGTCAACGATAATTTCATCCTTTAGCAATTCACACAACAACCGTTCACCCTGAATACACATACATTCAGAATATTAACCAAAATATCGGCATCATTATACAAACTTTTCTCATTTCTCCTAATATCCAATGTTTGGTAATTCACATCTCACATCAATAACATATTAAATTATAGAATTTAACTAGAAAGTATAGGTGCAGATCACCTATCTGCAATAGAAGCTCTACTTGTGCTCCCCAGCTGCTGCTGTTGCACCACGCTTGTGGTCCCTCCTGCAAATAACAGGTTTATCTCATAAATTTTTCTCATTTAAGGATATGTTTTATAATAATCATATCACTAACCAGTAAGTCTTTCTTTCAGTCATTTTTTAATATTTTACATTTTCTCATTTCACCTATTAATATTGTCATTCTTTGTCCAACCACAGTTATCATTCCTTATATATATATATATATATATATATATATATATATATATATATATTAACCATTTTTGTTTAAATCCCGAACTGTCACTATCTAGACATTGAACTGTTACTGTCTCGTTTTTGAACTGTTACTATTTAGATATTGAACTGTTACTGTCTCATTTTTGAACTGTTACTGTCCCATTTTTTTAAATTGTTACTGTCTAGATATTGAACTGTTATTGCCTCGTTTTTTTTGAACTGTTACTGTCTCATTTTTGAACTGTTACTGTCCGACCTCTCCTCAGATTTTTAACTATATCTAGAGTTATAGAACTTTGATTCAAGCGCAATTAGTGTCGTTGGAAACCTAAGACATGAGGCTACAAGTTCTATGTTTAGGGAGAACCCAGTTCTGCCTCTAAGATAGTCAGAATCGCTCATCAACAAACACTTGGGCTGTTACTGTCCAATTGTTACTGTCTTGTTTTTGAACTGTTACTGTCTAACCTCTCCTCAGATTTTTAACCATATCTGGAGTTATAGAACTCCGATTCAAGTGAAATTAGTGTCATTGGAAAGCTGAGACATGAGGCTACAAGTTCTATGATTTAAGGAGAACCAAGTTCTGCCTCTAAGATAGTCAAAATCGCTCATCAACAAACACTTGGATTGGGTAAATTATCATGGTTTCACATCCCCAATCACATACCACCCATGAATTAACTTAATTTTAACAACAAATACTTTTCTCCCAATTTAAGTCTAAGAACCTTAATCTATAACTCACATCAAGGCATCAATTCATTATCGAATTTGAAATGACTTATAAGATCATGTTTAGAACACCTTACCCGGTACGAATTAAGATTTTGATCTCCAACCAGTTGAAGATTTTCAACTCCCTCTTTTCTTATCTAATGAACCAGTTGAAGATTTTCAACTCCTTTATTTCTTATCTAATGACAGCCAGCCCTCCATCTTCTCTTCTTGTTCAATTTTTCTGGTTAATCCCTTGCCCATAAGTGTTTATTCCATCTATAAACCCTTAATCTTGGATATGTTCTTGAAATTTTGGTGTTTCTCTCTTAATTTTGCAAGAATGGATTCAAAAACTCTCTCTTTTCTTTCCTTATGGTTGCTGTAGATTTTTGGTGAGAATAAGAGTATTTATGCTCTATAATTTTTCTTATTTGCATTTAGGCCCTCATATCTTTTTTTATTCTTATAATTAAGTTATACCTCTTTTCATTTCTTATAATTTCACCCCACAACTTTTAGTTTAGTTTATTTTCATTAATTTAATCCAACCCTCAACATTTTTGTGTTGATTTATAATGTCTCGAAATATTTCGTCCAGAAACTTATATCCAAAACTTTCTGAATTCTCGTTTTTATTTAACCATATGCATAAATTTCTTCACTTTTATTTCTTATATAGTTAGTTTGCAATCTATGCAACCTTTATTTTTCCCTGGGTTTTACACCATGTTTGTTGTTTAAGGAAAGCCATGACATTACATCAGATTCAGAGCTTTTATTTTCTATCGCAAAAGAGTCCCAGCATTTAACTTTGTATTTTCTAATCAAAATTATATGGGTATTTTGATCGTTGTAGTCGAAGTACCATGAGCATACCCATGACACAGAGAATTTAGAACAAAAAATAAGTATTGGGGGGAAATTTCTTTTCCCTCTCTATGCCTCTGAAATTCAGTTTGAAATGTTTGTAGCCTTTTTCAACCACAGGGTGTGGGTGAAGGAGTTTAATGATGCAACCAAAGTAATCCCACCATTAACGAAACCAGTTTGGCAGTTTTGTAGTATTGATCGAGGTATCAAAATAAAATAACTAGGAATGACTTCCTTTGGAGTTTTGGAGAAAAAAAGGCATTCAACCATGCTTGTTGGTAGTCCCAATAGGAATAGGTTTGGCAATGGGTATATAGTTTGGTTTGAAAGCTGATAGAAAAACGGATTTCATAATGGAGAGGTTGTTTCTATTCAATTGGATGTAAGACATGTTTGATGATACTAGTGGAATAAGCTAGTTCAGTATGATGTTGTTTGAGGTTAAAATGTTCAAATTTTACTGAACTTGTAATTTCAAGGATGGTCATGTGGTAAGCATGGGTTTTTATAGTATCCTAGTGTTTGAAATACCATCCTGGAGGAAATATTTTTGTAGTTGTGATTATAGGATCAGGATGGTAAAAACCATCTTTAATAGTTAAAACATTTTGAAAATTAGTTTTGATAAAACATTCAGATTTAGGTTTTGGAGATGTTTTGATGAAATTACTTTGAGAGAATGAAAGATTTGTAAGCAGAGGTTTTTGGGAAGAAGACTCTGCTAGGGATTTTAAAATTAGTTCAGAAGTTTTACCTAATTGAAAAGATTCATCCTCTTGGAAGGACTTATGGCTAAGAATTTGTAAGCAAGAAGTAATTATGGAGATTTGGATAGAGTTTCTACCAAATTATGGAGATTTGGATGAAGTTTTACCTCATTTTATATTGTTGGAGGATTTGTTGTTTTTTCTTCAGCAACGACTACATCGTACCAAGAAGTTATTGGTTTTGCAGAAGATATGGTAGAAGCCATGAGTTTTGAAGTGCTTTGTGTTTTTTATGGGTTTGTAGTAGATGCTGATTGAGGGCCTTTGCCTTTATTTTTGGACTTAGGAGGCATCAGGACTTGTTTTGGAGAAATTCACGTGTTAGAAAGTCAGGAATGGAATTTGTATCTCCTTTTATATATTCAATATCAAAATAAAAAATACTTAAAATAGCTTGCCATCGAGCAAAAATA
>Ga0325402_1000242_pt1 | contig 33267 bp, 27 predicted proteins | sample PopdelMetagenome_22_FD_207212 | JGI IMG/M metagenome (GOLD analysis project Ga0325402, IMG submission 207212) | Populus deltoides microbial communities from Bellville, Georgia, United States - Xylem-PdKOR-R3 | ecosystem: Host-associated > Plants > Phyllosphere > Stem > Wood/Secondary xylem... | reverse complement strand
ATCTTCATCAACATCATAAATATAACCTAATATCATTAGGAATTCAATCATTAATAAAAATTCGGCAGCACCTCCCTATATTGGAGACTACCCACAGTTTTCAAACCTGCAATCTTTACAATAACCATAATCCATATAATCTTCATCAACATCATATATACAACCTAATATCATTAGGAATTCAATCATTAATAAAAATTCGGCAGCACCTCCCTATATTGGAGACTACCCACAGTTTTCAAACCTGCAATCTTTACAATAACCATAATCCATATAATCTTCATCAACATCATATATACAACCTAATATCATTAGGAATTCAATCATTAATAAAAATTCGGCAGCACCTCCCTTATATTGGAGACTACTCACAGTTTTCAAACCTGCAATCTTTACAATAACCACAATCCATATAATCTCCATCAACATCATATATACAACCTAATATCTATACCAATTTAACAATAACAATTATTCCAATACAAACAATAATATCCTAAAATTAATATAAACTAATTAAATTTAATTCTATATTTCAAGTCACATTTATAACATAAATTCAACAATCTAACAATTATTCCAATACAAACAATAATATCCTAAAATTAATATAAACTAATTAAATTTAATTCTATATTTCAATTCACATTTATAATATAAATTCAACAGTAACAATTATTCCAATACAAACAATAATATCCTAAAATTAATATAAACTAATTAAATTTAATTCTGTATTTCAATTCACATTTATAACATAAATTCAACAATAACAATTATTCCAATACAAACAATAATATCCTAAAATTAATATAAACTAATTAAATTTAATTCTATATTTCAATAACACTAAACAAAACATCCTAAATACAAAACAAACAATACACAAAACTAAAAAAACAATACATTAATTCAAAATAAATTTTGGAATAAAAAATGCATACCTTAATAGTGTTGATTTTTAGATTTTATCTATAAAAATACACAAAACAAAGAACACCAAAAAAATAATGATAATTAAAATAAAAAAAATACAAAGATAAAGAAAAACCATTACATACCTTTTAAAATGTTGAAAACTACTACCAAAACAATCAAATCTCTTCCAAAACTTAAACTAAAAACAGGGAGGAGAAGATAGAGATGAGAGCCAAGAGAAAATGAACCAAATTGGGGGGGGGGTTTATATGCCAATATTTTCGTCGGAATTACCGACGAAACATTAATTGTTATCGGTGGCATTAATTTCCGTCAGAAATAAATTGAAATGCGCACCAAAATTTTTGAAAATGCCGACTTTTTATTTTTATCCGTCGGTAATTCCGTTGGAAATTACCGACGGACATTTACCGCCGATAATTCCGTCGGTAATAGTGCATCTCACAGGCGTTCGCTTCGGGATGTGTGATTTCCATCAGTGATGTCCGTCTGTGATTGCCGTCGGTGATTCCGTTGAAAATTGTGGCACAAGCCCATAATTTTTTTCGAACTCTCTGTGAAATACCGACAGCATTATTACATCGGTGATGGCCGTCGGTGATTGTCGTTGGAGAGTCCAACAAAAATTGTGGCAACTCTCTGTAATTTGTTTCCAACTCTCTGTGAAATACCGACGGAACCATTCCGTCGGTGTTACCGTTGGTAAAACATTCAATATTTATGCGACTTCTACATGAATTTTCTTCTATCCTCCTGCACACTTAGATCACACACAACACAATAACAAGAGCTGACAATTAAAAAGAATAAATATTTCATGTTCCAAAATATTACGTTATAAAAATAAGGTTTTATAGCATGTTTAGCCAGAATTATCATCTTCGTCCTCAATTGAATTGTTATCATCCGCTTCATCGCGCTCTTCAATGTGGTTATCATCTTCTTCATCAACATTATGTACTGCATTAGTAGAGCTCAAAACGGCATTCAACTCCTTTACATCAACATCAACAAGACTATCGTCGAAAACACGAAAATTCAAATTTTCTTCTAAGTCAATTGAAGGAGCAACTCGGTATGGTTCAACCAACTCACTAGCTTGAAAGACTTCATCTATCACACTTGTGTCTTCGTTCTCATCCTGAACAACCTCAACACAACCCCTGGGTTTTGTTTTTAAAACGGATAACCAATCAACTCTTGATCGGTCCCTTCTAAAGGAAGGGGTGTATGTGTAATAAACTTGTTGGCATTGCTTTGCGAAAACAAAGACATCGTTTACGTTGCGGTGTCTAGCTTTTGAGTTGATTTCAACGAGACCATAATGAGGATCTACTCTGATTCCTCTGTCAGTTGTGTCATACCAATAGCATTTGAATAAAAACACTCTATTCTGCTCGTTATTATATTGCAGTTCCATGACCTCTTCCAATCTACCGTAGTAGTCAACTTCAAACTCACTAGAAGTCGATCCCTTAATACAAACATCGTTGTTGTATGTCTTTCTTCCATGCCCATATTCTTCAGTATGAAAGATATATCCATTGACAAAATACCCGTTATAGCACTTGACTTTTCTTTCAGGGCTCAGGCTTAGTAAAGACAGTGAAATAGTAGCATTAACTCCCATTTGATAAACCTTGTATATTAAATACAACAATAATCAATAAACAGATATTATGTAATATATATTTACGTACAGTGAATTACATTGCAAGAGATAATGAGTTTGTGATAGGACTTACATGTGTTCTAAACCATGTGGCAAATTGTTCATCTTGTAATTGAAAGATCTAGGATTCGGTCAGCTGTGAGTTATAGGACAGTAAGTATCGTCGATGTTGCCTGCAAGGTTGTTCCAAATTATATGAGTGTATGGTATCACAAAACATAAATAGTACACTCTTGACAAAGTTTAAGTCGAACATCTACTTACTTAATAAAAGGTCTCAGCTCATCACAGTTAAATAAGATATAATTGTGTGCTTGTCTGAACTCTATTTCAGACAAATATCTTCCCCTCACGGCATTTTTAGGTGTGGGTCGTCCAGGATTAGAGAATATTGACAAGTTCTCACTTGAAGGCACTTCACCACTATCATCATGCCGTGGAACACGTTTGATCCTCGTTCTTAAATGAGGTTTGAAATAGTATGAGATAAATGTTGAGATCTCCTTAACAATATAGGCCTCACATATAGACGCCTCAACATGCGCCTTGTTCTTAACCTTTTTTTTAAGATTGAACAAGTACCTGCATATATATATATATAATTAATCAAAAATTATAAAAAAATAAAAAAACATTTAATTATGAATTACATAGCAACTGTAATATCTAACCTCTCGAATGGATACATCCATCTGTACTGGACCAGTCCTCCAACTTTTACCTCAAACGGTAAATGTACGGGTAAATGCTCCATTGAGTCAAAAAATGATGGAGGGAATATCATTTCATGTTTGCATATTGTCTCCACGATATTCGTTTCAAGCCTCTCAATGCGATCAACATTCAACTTGCTGGAGCATATATCTCTGAAAAAATGATTGATCTCCGTTAGTGCATCCCATATCCCCTTTGGCAACAAATCACGAAAAGCTAATGGGATGAGTGTTTGCATAAACACATGGTAGTCATGACTCTTCATTCCATATAATCTGCATTCCTCGGTATTAACCAGCCTTGATATGTTCGAGGCATGTCCATCGGGAAAACGCAGACTCTTAAGCCATTTGTAGACTAGTAGTTGTGCGTTTTTCTCTAACACGAAGCTTGCTCTTGGTTTTGCGACCCGTGACCCATCACAAACCAACTCCATATTTTTACGGTTACAGAACAACGTTACATCCAATCTAGCCTTGATGTTGTCCTTTATCTTCCCCTTCACATCTATGACGGTGTTGAAAATGTTCTCAAACACGTTCTTTTCAATGTGCATGACGTCAAGGTTATGACGGAGAAGATTGGTCTTCCAATAAGGAAGCTCCCAAAATATACTTCGCTTCACCTAGTTATGGGTCAAACCAAAACCAGGAAACTTCTGCTTACCTAATTGGAGACCAAACACAATGTCACCATATTCTGAAAACAACATAAAGCAATTCTTCACCGGAAAGACGTGGTGGTGCAACATCCTTTTCAACTCTGCCAACAAAGAAATCCTTCCTGTTCTTTCTGTACCTGTGATTCGGCGGCAAGAAGCGATGGTGACAGTAAAAAAAGAAGCTTTACCCCCATTTGTTAGCGTGAATGCCTTGTTATTCTCCATACAGTATGGACATGCTAGCTTTTCATGCGTGCTCCAACCAGAAACTATTCCATAAGCTGGGAAATCATTGATAGTCCACATCAAAGCTGCTCTTATAACAAAATTATATTTCCTCAAGATGTCATAAGTCAAAGCTCCAGAGGACCACAATTGCGTCAACTCATCAATCAACGGACAAAGATAAACATCTATATTCTGACTCGGACTGCTCGGACCTGGTATGACCATAGATAGAAACATGAACTCCGGCCTCATACACATCCTCGGTGGCAAGTTATAAACCGTCAGTATAACCAACCAACAAGAATAAGGAGCAGGAAATGACCCGAATGGGTTGAATCCGTCTGTACACAACCCAAGACGCACGTTCCTTGATTCAGCTGAAAAGTAAGGATGCACATTGTTAAAGTGTTTCCGGGCTTCACCGTCAGAAGGATGCACCATCACTCCATCAACCGTATGATGTGATTGGTGCCATGTCATGTGCTCAGCAGTCCTTGGTGACATGAATAACCTCTGCAGTCTATGTGTAATTGGGAAGTATCTAAGTTTTTTATATGCCACGAGAGTCTTTACTCTTCCAGTTCTGGGTTTGTAACGGGAATGCCCACATGTCATGCACTCGATCAGCTCAGCATTTTCAAGGTAGTATAACTTGCAGAAGTTAGGGCACATGTCAATTTTCTGCTATCCTAAACCGAGAGGTTTCATCATGGACTTGGCAATATAGAAGTTCTTTTTCAGCTTGTTCCCCTCAAGTAAAATGCTTCTCGCCCATTCGATAATCTTGTCATAACCGGCCTCACTCAACCCGTGATCTGACTTGATGGTGTACACCTGTGCTATGACCGATAATTTACTATGGTTCGTGCAGCCATCCCATAATGGCTCGTCAGAATCTTTCAACAGATCAAAAAACCTTGCTGCATCTGCATTAGGTTCTTCTTCTATGTTTGGAAATTCACTGGCATTACCTTCACTCATTCTCATTGCATCCATAATCATATTCCTGTAAGGATTACTGTTCTCATTTCCAACTTCATGCATGTTGCTAGCACTAGAAGTTGACCCGACCACCCTTTCAACCATACAAATAGTTCTTCGTGTGCATACCAACATAGGTAGTCCTGCATGAACCCTTTGGTTAGAAGATGCATCGTTACAACATCTTGATGCAGAAACTTCAAATTTTTACACTTCCTGCATAGACACATAATACTGCCATCAGTAAAATTCCTCGAGATAGATGTTGCAAAATTAATAAAACCCTGAACACCATTACAATAATCCATCCTCCGCAATCCTTGGGGTGAGTCCTGATACATCCATGAACGATCATCCATGACTTCTATTGAATCTCTATAAAACATAAAAAAAAATATTGGTTTCTTATATTAAATATTCACTATCAAATATCCAACAAACTAAAAAAACACTTATGTTAAATATTCATTATTAATTATCAACTATCAACGTTCATACATACAAATTTATACATATATAAATTTACATAAATCAAAACTTCGCAATAGAATTGATAACAATTAAAACATACCTGTTAAACAAGCTATAATATAATTCGGTGTAATTCAAACAAAATTTCAATAATTTACAAACAAATATAATTTGATAAAATCTAAAACAAACTATAACAACTACAAAATTATACATTCCTACAACAAGTTTCTTTAACAAAATACATATAATAAAAAAAACAATAAAATTCACATTTAAAAGTTAAAACTAAAAAGGATAGATTTACTTACAAAAAATGATAAAATCCACAAGAATTAACGAATGTTGTGACCATGTACAAAAGTATAAGAAACTTGAGTACTAGCTTGTGTTGAGAAGAGGGAGAAACAGAGGAAGAGAGGAAGAGAGAGTGTCAGCAGAGGCAGTATATATTGGTGTTTACCGACGGCATCACCGACGGAAATATTCCGTCGGTCAAACCGTCGGTGATTTCGTCGGTGTTAGCGACACATCCCTGCTTGGCTGTCCAGGTTTGAATCTCTCAGTATTTCCATCGGTAAATTCATCTGAAAAAAATCCACGTCATCCCGCCGTTGCATTTTTTAAAAAAAATTATTGCCCGTCGGCGATGCCGCCGGTATATACCGACGGCTTTTTTCTATTGGCTAATTTCGACAGATTTTTTGAGGGAATTATTTCCGTCGGTAAGTTTTACCTACGGAACTTTTCAGTCGGTAATTCCATTGGTGTTATCCGATTTTCTGATAGTGCAGCAGCAAACAGCTAAAAGGAGCAAAGAAGAAGAAAGAGAAATATTTTAGGATAAATGGAGCAATTAACATATAAAACAAAAGGAAAATGTGAATTAACATGGTATATAATATTTAATTAATGTTCTGATTTAGAATAATGACATATAAGTATATAATATCAATCAAAATTTTATCGCGTATTCAGGCATTTAAAGATGATCACAACCAGGGTGCTCATCTCGCTAGCTGCAAGATTTTCAAAATATCATTTCTCCATGGTCTCTGGATACTCAAGCAGACTATGCATGATCCGCCATTGCTTAAAAAAAGGCATGAGAGCCCAGTGAAAAGGGCGAGTTCCTCAATAATCCCATCCAGTTCTCTAGCTCTTGATATGAAAGGTATACTGCTACTACCGCTTCTGGATCAATAACTGACTCAATCGCATCTACTAGTTCAGTACCAATCCTTTCTTTATTGTAAAAAAAAAAAAACTATGCCGGTACTGATGCTACCACTGGAGCTTTGCCTCCTCCAGTACTGGAGGTATCCAGGATAAGCTACTGAAGGCTTAGATTGCGTTGTAGAAGATGAATAGGGAGATAGGTTTGGGTTATGAAGGCTTGTAAAATGTGAAGGCTACTGTTCTTTGGATGAAAGGGAGGCTACTGGTATATAGTGGTGAAGAATTTTTTTTTTAAAAAAAAATTATTTTCCCGTGGGTGTCCGTGGTTCTTTTTAAAATAATAGGAAAGAATAACTGATGTTTTTGGAATTTAATTGAAACAATTTTTTTTCTTAAACCATGAATGTCCGGGCCAGCTTACACGCACCTTGACTAATCCCTCGAGACCCTGAAGTTAAAGATTAGATAAGTCTCCAATGATCTTAAGGTTTGTGGCACTCAAACTGGTGACCTCTGAATAGTAAATTCAGGGATTAACCAATTGAGTTACACCCCTCAGAGTTAATTGAAAGAACTTTTATTAATATAACATGTTGTCTCAATTTGTCTCGGGAAGTTATGGTGTTTTTAAAATATTACATGTCTAAATATTATATTTTTGAAATGTTTTTTTTTATAATATTGTATTTCTAAAACGCGATATTTTCTAGAAGAGAGATACAAGGTAATTTCTTTTTCTATCTTTGGTTTAGTCTTGTTTCCTTCCCGTGGGTGTCGAAGCCGCCAATGCCTTCATTGAGTATAAACAAACCAGGAATAACCCTACATTAGCTGTCTTTTCTAAAACTTTCTTGTCATTGAACTACTGTAGGATGTATTGAAAGGGAGCAACGTGGTATTGTATCCCCTTACTATTCATATGGATAGCAAGTCACTTAGAAACCCCGAGAGAGGTTTTCAATCATTTTTTATGGTTTAGCATGAGACCTCTTAAGCTAGTTTTGAATGAATATTGAAGTAGATTAGATGAGAAAATATGGGTAGAGAAACATCAGATTGTCCCGTAGAGTAACTTCAGGTGAAAAGCCTTTTAGGTAGATAAATCATCTTATCTCATGAGTTGTTGAGATAAGGCATAGGTCCTACTGATTGGGTTATTTAGTTACATTAGTTACTCACCCTCATTGGTCGCCAACTAATTTAGAGGAATTCAACAAGTGCCGAGGACTTGGGGTGTAGTCAAGTATATTGGGTTATTTTAAGATTTTGATTCTTTAGTCAAGTTAGAAGCTATCAGACATGATTAGAGGCAACTTGTATTAGTCCACAAAAATGAACAAGAAGGGAAAATCTCAGTCAGCCTTAATTATTTGGTTTGGAGAAATGGCAGATTATCTGGAATGCTTAAAATCGTGGGAATATAGGGTCCAATGGTAGCTAGCAAAGTAGGACCATTTGTCATTATAGAACCCAAGAGTAAAGAAGTCAACAACGAAAAAGAGATGCAAGAGTTGGATAAATTAAGAATTGAGGTAAGTAATAGCAGGAGTCAGCAAAAATTCTTAGAAATCTAGCTATTGGAAGAAGAAAATATGAAGGCCTTTCTAAACCAGCAGTTGAGAGAAAAGGATGAACGGGTAGTCGCGCTACTACAAGACTTGGAACGGGGAAAGAATGACCAAGAGATTATTAGTGAGTGGCAAAATATAGCCAAAATGTCTGAGGAGATTGTGTATAGGATTTAGTAGTAGTTGAAGTAAGAGTATCAAAGTATGATAACCTATTGGACAAGCATGTGATGTTAGAAAAAGAGTTGGTAACTTTGAAAAAGACTTCTAAGGGTAGGAGACATTGACAAGGAATTGATAGCTTCTTTTAAAAAGGAGAGGGATCACAAAAGAATGAGGTTAAAGGCTAAAAAGAGGAGAACAAATTGGCTAATCTTAGTATTGAGGAAGGAAGAAGCTTAGGAGCTTAGTACAAGGCCCAGGCTGATGATGAAACAGAAGCCAAAAAGGCAATTGAGTCAGACATAAGGGAGTACTAGAATAGAGCAAAATACCTTAAGACATCGGGTATCCATAGTCCATTATGAGCTAGTGTCGCACGTGTGTGGCGTCACGGCGATCATCCACTCTTGTAGGTATCTGGCAAATAAAGGGAGACAAGGATTCCTTGTCTTTTATCATTGTATAGACGGAATGAGGGAATGAAAGTCGCCACCTAGTATTTGGTCACTAGGAACCCTAACTGATCTTAGAGATCGGGTACAAGGATTGGTTGCGTAAAGGGAAGGTATTAGCACCCCAAATACGCCCTACCTAAGGTAAGCTGCATTGTTTGATTGTCCGATAAAAAATAAGGTGTTATTATGTTTTCTAATAGTTGGTTTGTCTAAGGTTTAAGAAAAGTCTTTCTTGGAAAGAAGATCATTATGTTATGGGAAAAAGACTAACCGTTCTAATATCTATATAAAAGAACTATCTTTTTAATATCGGGAATATGTTTTACATATAAATTTGTAATCTCATATACTAAAAGAAAAAAAAATATTTTTTGGGTGTTTTTTTTTAAACACTGGCTTAGTTCTCGTGGCTTTAATAAACTTGTTATTAAAGCCAAAATGCATGCTACAACATATTTTTGATTTTTTTGTCTTTTCTGTATGAGAAAATACAATTAATTTTATTTTTTTTTATCTTTGAGAGATTTGGATGCATGAAACAACATATTTTTTTTGTTTTATAATTTTGTTGCAATGTTTCAACGAAAATTAGGTATTTTAATACTAGATTTGTATCTTTACGTTATAAAAATACAAACCAGTATTAAGTAAAGTTGATAGAAAAATACGCGAGAAATAAAAAATAGTTTATTTTTGAATTTTTTGGCCTGGGCCGAGTCTGTCGGGTCGAGTGAATAGTAAAGAATGAATTAATTCACTCTATACATGCAGAACAGTGGAGGTTGCATGTAAAGAAGGAGAAGAGGAAGATAAGGGAGGGGGAAGCTGACCTGTGGTGGCGGTGTTGTTGTAGACAGTGGGTGAAGAGGAGGATTGGCGGTGGTTTGGTTAATGGCGGCTCAGGGCAGTTCTTGTGGTGGCGATGAGGAAGGTAGGCGATGGTGGTGGTGGTGTTGTTAGTAATAGAGGGAGATGGGCTATTTTTTCCCTCTTTTCCTTTGTTTTTCATTCTTGTTCTGCATTTCCTTTTCTTTCTTTTCTTACACTCTTCTGTGTTTTCTTTTTAGTTCTCTCGTCCCCTTCTCAAGACAATCCTCCCTTGTTTCCTTCTGCCCTCCCTTGTTTCTTTCTCTCATTTTCTTTTTTTTTTCTTTTTTTCCCTCCTATCTTTCCCTCTCTCTTTTGTCTTTTTTTTTTGTTTTTTTTCCCTAGTGTGTTCTTTTCGGGCGGTATTTATAGGGGCAGCGGGAGCGGGATTGACCCTATCCCTGTCCTATCATTGTGCATGGGAGTTAGGCCTTCCTGCCCTATCATGGTGCCTGGTGAGGTGGCCAATGAGGGCGTCGCTTGCAGGGCACGACTCCTAGATTTTCATCATCCCTTGGTTTTTCATCATAAGGAGGTGTGGGTTGCGTTGGGTTTTGATAGTGTTTGTGCAAGTGGGGGGGGGAGCGAAATGGGAAGAAACAAAAGGTAAAAAAAAAAAAGGCTTATCTTCCCCTGTTGCATGCCCAGGGGAAGAAGAAGAAGAAGAAGAACAGTGCCGCATAAAATGGCACTGTTTTATTTTTATTTATTTATTTGCATTTTCTCATTTTTTTATGTGGGGACCTAAAAATGGGTAACAATGACTAGAATTTTAGGAGAAGGAATTGAAAAGCTACAAGAACAATATCTAAAGTTTGAGAGAGAGCTGAGAAAAAATTTAAATAAGTGATAGGATCATATCAACAAAATTGATGTACAATTGAACACAAAGATAAAGAAGCTTAACATTGAACAAGAAGAACTTCAGAAGGCTATAAATTAGATCCAGTAGCTAGAGAGGACAATTCAGATACCAGATAAGAACAGTGAGTTATTGGCCATAAGTAATGATGCGCTGCTTTAAGACAACACTTTATTCCATTACAAGATTAAGTAGACAAACACGTTGATTGGTAGGGTGGCTTGAAAGGCAAATGAGTTGCGAGTGAAGGTCTTCATGATCTTTAACAATGTTGGCAAGTATGAAGAGTATTTGAGTGAGGTTTAAGCTTTTATTAGAAATATAACCAATAGAGGGGTAGCATTTGAGAATGAGTAGAGATGCATAGGATTTTAATTCCATAACGAAAACTTCTTGTATGAACTATTTGCTCTTAATGAATGAAAAAGGGCTTAGACCTATTCTTCATATGGTATTTTCTATTGTGCATGGAATTCAATTAATTCGAGGACTCGAGAAAAATACCTTTAAATTCATCAGACTACGGATTTTGTATGTATTCAATAAAGAAGTAATAAATTAGCTCTTTAAACAGGTTAATCCATATTTGATGTATGTGTGCATACATTTGCATTCATAAGCATACATACATTCATGTTTTAGAGTTTAAATGTCATGAGTGCACTCCAGGTTGAAAATAGGTCCTTGTAAAGCTCAAATCTGTAGAGTTTATAACACCCGATTTCAATAAAAAAATATAAAAAGATGAAGAATATGCTCACCATGATAGTCACGTCCAATAAGAGTTGGACTCCCTAAAGGTTAACATGGCCTACATCATTAGCTTTCTCGAGCAAACACTCAAGAACATCTTTAGTAAAGACCCATCCAATCGGCCTATGACTTTTACTCAAACCTAAGCAACAATTCAGCCTGAAGAAAGGATGGGTGAACAAGGTCAGGAACCTCATATTAATACAATATTTATATAATCAACAATACATGCACCAGTCCCAACAGTTATGAATGTATTCACCAATGAATCTCACAAGACAAAGTCCTCTAAGGACATTCATCATGATAAGATAGTAGCGTTAGAAGTCAGAGTAGGGGCTATTGAAGGAGTGGATTTATATGATCCTATACAACTTGTAAAAATATGTTTGGTAAAAAATATAGTTGTACCAAAGAGTTTTGTGTGCTCAAGTTTATAAAGTACATCAAAACTCAGTGTCTTATCACCCTCCTCAAGTCTTATTGCAACAAGATGGCAGAAGTAGTGCACGATAAAAAATTATCGATGCTCTTCTTTCAGGATAATTTGAGCGGGCAACACTAAACTGGTACATGATGCTAGATAACATGAAGATTTAGAGATGGAAGGACCTTATGAATGCTTCTATCAAGCAATATAAGTACAAAAATTTTGAGGCTGCTCATTCTTATTAATTTAATCATTCACTAAGAAATACTTTTGGTAATTGAAAAATTATTTTTAGAGGAATAAAATAAGAATGAAAAAAAGCTTGAGTAGTAAGCTATAAACTAAAGTGATGTTAGACTATTATCTTGAAATGGGATTTAAGTAGTGTTATTGTATCCCTCTATAAAATAGGTTTATGTATAGGCACATTTGAATGCATATTTAAATATATCATATATAAACGCTTTTGTTACGTAATTGGTAAATAGGACGATAATATACAAAGATGTTTAATATATGTAAATGAACTACATAAGACAACAAGATGAAATTTAAATTTGTTTAATAGACAACAAGTTATGTGTGTATATTTGATTGGTAATTTTTATTGATAAGTTAAAAAATATTTTTAAGAGTTTTAATAAAAAAAATCCGAGTTTCTTCATTACATCCTTACATAAGTCATATCAATCATTCATATAGAATATTATAGTTTGTATTTGAATAATTTTTATTGTTGAATTTATGTTATAAATGTGAATTCATATATAGAATTAAATTTAATTAGTTTATATTAATTTTAGGAAATTATTGTTTGTATTGGAATAATTGTTATTGTTGAATTTATGTTATATATGTGAATTGATATATAGAATTAAATTTAATTAGTTTATATTAATTTTAGGATATTATTGTTTATATTTTAGGATATTAATTTTAGGATGTTAGTTATGTTGTTTCTTATTTTGATTAATTTTAATTGTTATTTATAAATTTGTATTGATGGTAGTTGAAAATATATAGACGTTGAATTTCTATAGATGTTAGGTTGTATATAGTTGATTTTGCAATATTTGTGTAATTATCAATATTTGTAAGTATGAAAACTGTGGGTAGTCTCTACTATAAGGAATGTGCTGTTGAATTTTTTTTAATGATTGAATTGGTATAGATATTAGGTTGTATATATGATGTTGATGGAGATTATATGGATTGTGGTTATTGTAAAGATTGCAGGTTTGTAGGGGAGGTGCTGCCGAATTTTTATTAATGATTGAATTCCTAATGATATTAAGTTGTATATATGATGTTGATGGAGATTATATGGATTGTGGTTATTGTAAATATTGCAGGTTTGAAAACCGTGGGTAGTCTATAGTATAGGGGAGGTGCTGTCGAATTTTTTTAAAAAGTAATCAAAGTTAATTCATGTAATAATCCATATACATTTGTGTAGATGCGTTGAATGAAAACTACAGGACGTCGTCAGCAGACTGTTGCACATAGTTCTTCTGGCAACGAGGAGGACATCTCCTTAGGTGCTAATCACGGCGATGCATTTGCGCCACCGTGTGATGCTTCCTCTTCTACCGCGATTTCACAATGCAGAAGCGGTGTGCCTTCACAGCGGGGTCAATTCACCTGCAAGTACCAAGCACAATGGAAGGATGACCTCTTAATGTAAGTTTGTTTAGGTTTTAGTTTTTTTTAATACTTATAACATAATTTATGAACAACTAATTAATTTTTTATTATTTAATTTCAGGTTCACAAACATTGAGGATGTCAAGACAATTACATTGGCGTTGAAATCGTCGATAGAGATTTCAATGTTTCAATGGAGTCAGGTCTCTAGACATCCTGAGTGGAGACCTAATATCGATGCCTGGTTTTGGCGATTTCAGGTAGGTGTTAATTTTTAATTTCCAGTTTATTTTTAATAAATAATTTTTGTAATTTTATATCTTGTACTATTTTTATTTTCAATGAATTATTTATATATATAGAATAAATTTGAGTGGGATAGCGCGGACAATAATGTTGTCAGGAGAGTATGGGAGAATCACGCGGCAACTAGGTAACATCGAAAATAATATTTATTTTTTATTTATAATTTTATGTTCTAAATTCTAATTAGTTACTATGGATGTAGGTTGCGTGATTTTTGGTATGACACCCAAAAAAAGACGAAAAGATATGCGAGGGACAACGGTCTTGAAGGCTGGAATGAGGTGGCGGTTTGGCTGGAATTTAAACCGCCATTCATCTCGGGAGATAAATGAGCTGCATATATTGAGCACGTGACGTCTGAGTGGTTCTCACAGTGCTCACAATTCAGAACCGGCAAATTCATGGTTCGGAGACCATGCACACCGGCGGCTCCGTCCCTTTCAACGCACATGCGAAGCAGATGGTAAGATTAATTTAAATGAAATATATCGTTACTTAATTTGTTATTGCTTATAAATATATTTAACTTGCAATTTTTTTTTCCTTATAGGCTACGTCTCTTGGACGTGAGCTGAGTCCAATGAAGCTATTTGTAGAGACGCACATGCGGAGTCAAGACCGCCAAAAAGGGGTGCAGCAGTATGTGGACAACCGTGCTCAGCATTTTGTGGTATGTTCGATCAATCATTTTATTTCATAAGTTATTATTTTCTTGAATTGAATATGATGATTTAAAAAAAAAAATTAGGAGACCTATAATAACCGGTTGAGAGAGAGATATGAGGACGATCCTTTGACCCAACCAGATTTCGATCCGGATTTGTGGATGGAGGTCAGAACGTCTGGTGGACCCAATAAAAATCGGGTCTACGGGCTCTCAAACACTACGGCCGAAAAATTACGATCGGCTTGTAGTGTCTCAACCGTTGGGAACTCTCCATCAGTATCGAGCACCCAGTCAGAGGAGTTTTTAGCCTTGAAACAATAATATGAACACCTCTCGAAGGATTATGCTCAGCTCCATCAAATGGTTATAGAGATTAGATCAAAGATGGGTGATGATCCATGTGCTGCTTCTTTTTGGCCGTACGGTCCCGGCAACAACCAGCCTCCTCCTCCTCCTCCTCCTCCAGCTCCGCCGCTATTTTAATTAGTTTAATTTTGTTTTTTTTAAACATTAAATTTGTAATGAATATTTCGATGAATATTATTTAACATTAATTTTACATTTTTAATGTCTAATGCAAATTTATTTGGTTATTAAGTTTTTTAATTGTTAGTAAATAAATTTATTTAAATATTTTAAATAAATTTTTTTAATATTTTAAATTAATACCGACGGATTGACAGAGGAAATGTGTCCGTCGGTATTTTAATATCATTTATAATATTTATGGTCATGCCACAATTTCCGACGAAAATTTCCGACTAATTTACCATGACTTTTACCGACAGAATATTTCCGTCGGTAATTCCATTACAATCACCGACGGAATATCCGTCGGTAATTACCGTTGAATTTTACAGACGAAAATATTCTGTCGGAACTTGGTGGCGGGAATTATTTTTTTTGGCGCACTGGGCCGTCTGTAATACCGTCGGCATTTTTATCGGTATTTTTTTAATTACCGACAGAAATTGCGACGGAATAAGAAATTACCGACGCTTATTTCTCTGACAGAATAAATCCATCGAAGATACCGTCGGTAATAATTTTACCGACGGTTTTTATTCTTTTAATTAGTATTTGTCAAAATATATATATATATATTATAACGAAAAAAACCCTCTCCAACCCTCTCCCGATATCAACTTGATGTTCTCAAATGAATTTAATAAATTCATTTGGATTCTGACTCCAAGATTTGTATAAAAAAAATAAAGAAGGGAACAAACTTGTTTAATTATCAATCTAACTTCTTGAGGTTACTAAGTTATTAATGGATTGAAAACTTTAGAAATTACATTTATAATTGTTTTATTATGAGAATTAATTGATTAGTTTTATAAAAGTATTACATATAGGTATTAAGTTATAATTAATTCTTAAAAAATCAAGGAAGAATCAGTACTGGATTAAGTTAAAACTGAACCACATGAGGCTACTGCTGTTATATATACATGCATGTACATATATATGCGTGTATATAATGATTCTAAACTATATTAGTTATAATAAGGAGCTAGGGCTGGTGGTGGTCCATCAAGTACACTGCTTATTTGCCTTGCATATCAAGCAACCTCGTAATTCCTCTCTCTCTCTCTCTCTCTCCCCCCCTGTGTGCAGCATTCATGGGAAAGAATCATGATCGTAATAAGCACTCTTGCCCAAAACCCATGTGAGCAGACCTTCCTTTTTCCTTGTATTTCTCTTTCTCCATAATAAGCACTCTCCAGACAAAATTTGCTTTTTTTTTTTTCCCGTGGAAGAAGAAGAAAAAGTTTAATCCTTTATGCCAAATTTGAACAAAAATTAAGTGTATATGACCATGCAAAAACCTTGTTTATGAGGCAGCTGGCACTTACATATATTCCTTCCTCTCTATCTTCACTCGTTCGTGGATAAATATCTGCACCCCCCTTTAGAGCCACAAAGATACAAACTACTTGAATTAAATAATAGTAGAAAACATTTTTAAAGATTAAAACAAGGTACTTATATACTAGGTTTTTATTAAATTAATAGTATACTAGATATATGATTTATATATATACAATTAATATAGTATATAAATCCAGATGGATGGTGTAGGTGTTTTTTTTTACACGCGAAAGATGGAGTTTCCTCTCAAATGATCTTAAAAATACTCCCTTTTCATGAGTCTACAAATTCAGAATAATTTCGTAATTTTTCTTATACTTAATTATCTCAAAATCTTGACTCAAAAAATAAAAATAAAAAACAATACAAATTGCCTTAATTAAGCCCTTGACCTTTCAACTACCTAATTCAATTCATTTCTTGATATTAATTATGATTATTGTTTATTATATAGATGTATGTTTTTTTATTGGGTGGCTTAAATAACAGCTATGAAATCCGTTTCTTGCCTTTTGCTTTTGTAGTCAAGCCCTCAAAACAAAAGGTGTATGAGAGAGAAGGTTCTTAAGCTTTAGAAAATCCAACTGTGTGTGTTTTTTTTTTTTCTTCTTTCTATCTCGTATAAACTGCTTACAGCAGGTTACTTAAATTAACAAAGGCTCTTAAAGGTGAGTACCCTAGCTACTTTTCCTTTATCTCACTGGCTTCAGTTAAAGTAGCGACTAGAGAGAGCGATTTCTGGTGATTTCCATGGTTAAAGCAGCAGGTTTATAGCTAAATCCCACGGCCACAGTTTCCTCTTTTAATTCCCTTCTCTCTTCTATCCTCTCTTACCACAACTGGTTTTCTTTTCCTATATTTAACGAAGATATTTTATGTTTATAATTCTGTTTTGCGAATATTAATTTCTCATCTGGGTACGAATTCCTTCTTCTTCTTCTTCTTCTTCTTCCTTTCTTTGTGTTGAAAGTATTATAGCTGTTGAGTTAATTTCATTGTTCTTCGTTCAATCAATATCTACCATTACTATAGTTTTCTTTTTAATCTGATCATATTTCATCCATATATTTTGGTTTTCAAGACCATATTAATTATGATCATCTAGCTAGGAGTGTATGTATATATTAATTATGTACTGTTTTTCCTCTTTTCCCTCTTGCTAGTTTACATTTCAACAGATCTCAAACTCATGATTTGTGCTGTATAGATATATAGTTAGCCGCGGGGATATGAGTAGCAAGCTGTTGTTCCGAGCTGATAAATTGAAGAAAGATTTTAGGAGTTATACGTTTGGGAGAAGGAAGATATAATATAGCATCGGCTGTGTGATCGAAAACGAGCCATGACTACTAAGAGTAATATGGCTTCCATCAGCAGCTCTAATCTCATCGATGCAAAGCTTGAAGAGCATCAGTTGTGTGGATCCAAGCAGTGCCCTGGGTGTGGACACAAGCTGGAAGGAAAGCCGGTAATATGGATAATCTCCTGATATTCATTCCTTCGAAACAGATTTTTTTTGTTTTTTGTTTTTTGCCCATCTTCCCTTTTCTTTTTGGGCATAAATAAATTAATTTCTTTGGGACAAATTGTTCCTTTTAGATTTTTAAGTTGAGCTTTTGTTTTTACTTTGATTTGAGTGGAGTTAATTTACAGGATTGGTTAGGTCTACCAGCAGGAGTGAAATTTGATCCAACAGACCAAGAGCTTATAGAACACCTTGAAGCGAAGGTAGAGGCCAAAGACATGAGGTCTCACCCTCTGATAGATGAGTTTATCCCTACAATCGAAGGGGAAGATGGGATTTGTTATACCCATCCTGAGAAACTTCCAGGTCAAGATTTTCAAAACAATTATCACCTATCTCTCTCCATTGTTTGTTCAAAGTTGTTAGGTTTTGACATTTTATATATTATATTCTTAAATTAAAAATAAAAATAAATTAAAACCTAGTAACATATATATATATATATATATATAGGCAGGCTTTGCTACAAGCGTTAAATATCCTTTCTCTTGTTAATTTGTTAAGACTTTGGAAGAATTGTACTATTGCGTCGCAGTTTGTTGCACCTAAGCGAACCTAACTTTGATTCCCTGTAATCTTTCCATGCAGGAGTCACAAGAGATGGGCTAAGCAGGCATTTCTTCCACAGACCTTCAAAAGCTTACACAACTGGAACAAGAAAGAGAAGAAAAATTCAAACCGAATGTGACTTGCAAGGTGGAGAAACTAGGTGGCACAAAACAGGCAAGACAAGGCCAGTCATGGTGAATGGGAAACAAAAAGGGTGCAAGAAAATCCTAGTCCTCTACACCAATTTCGGCAAAAATCGAAGACCCGAAAAGACTAATTGGGTCATGCATCAGTACCACCTTGGTCAGCATGAAGAAGAGAAAGAAGGAGAGCTTGTGGTTTCTAAGATATTCTATCAGACACAGCCAAGGCAATGCAATTACACTGATAGAAGTGCAACCCTTGGTGAAGGAAGCAGCGACCCTAGCAGCAGAAGAGACAGTGGTAGTGGGAGTTGTTCTTCTAAAGAAATAATTCCTCAAAGAGACGAAATCTCAGGAACTGGGCCAGTTGCTGCGTCAATATCAAGTTGCACTGCCTTGGATATTCATCAATTGAAATCTGATCATTTTGGCTTTACTCCATTCAGGAAGAACTTCGATGAGGTATAATATATGTTTTTCAGTACACACGCTCGCACACACACGCACGCACGCGCACACACACACACACATAGATATACACACATCTTCTACACATTAATTCTTTCGTATATGTATTCATCAACAAAGCATTTGCAAACAATATTGCATGTATTACACGCGCGCGCGCACATATATATAAAAGACACTGTATTCTAAATAGTAGAAATTTTATGTACTTCAAAAAATTGATATGAATGCAACGCCCTTCTTGTTTCTAGCATCTTTCTAATATTCATGTATCACGCAAGATATATAAATGAAAGTAAAGAAAGAGAAATAAACAAAAAAAAATAAAACTCTAGCTAGTGTTACTTTTCTCTTTTACCATTGCTTGCAAATTCAGCATGAAAATCTCTTTGAACCTCACTTGATTATCTTCGTCAGCTAACTAAACCACCGAAGAGACCGAGTCGTGAGTTACAGCGTACATTTATGAAAACGAAACCGATATTAAAATTAAAACTGATAGAGTGAGCAAAGGTATGTAGAGAAAAAAATTAAAGTAGGAACCGAAGGTAAAAAAAAAAAATAGATCTTCACTAGAAGATGTCTGAAAATGGACTAACTATCAAACTTCTTAATGGGGTTGCGTCCTTTTCAGGTGGGGATAAGAGAGGCTTCAGTAGCAAGGGAAGCCTCGGCGTCAGGCACATGCGATGAGATTCAGGAGCAGCATCAGAGGCCACATCATGTGGCCCATGATCCCCATCAACAACAGCAGCTGCAGCACCACCACCACACGGTGCATCACCAGATTGCGACGGCGGCCTTCCACATCAGCAGGCCTTCCCATCCGATCTCCGCCATCATCTCTCCACCTCCCCTCCACCACACCTCCATCATTCTTGATGAGGACCCATATCATGTATCCAGACTAATGCTTCAAAACGAAATCCAGGTATTTAAGCTGATCAACCTAATTATTAACTACATGTCCTCAACTTTCTTTCAAATCTAACGACAACTAAATTGAATCACATTCTAATTAATATGACTTCCCAATTTTATTTATTTTTTTCCCAACAGTACCAAACTTCTCCGCACTGGAACATGAAATTTTAATGTACGTCAGTTCACATAAAGTTGTCACCACAAGGTTCAGGACACTGTTCGTCAAATTAAAATACCTATCTATCGGGCAAAAGAAAAAAAAAAGAAAAAGAAAAAGAAAAAACCATGCATAGATGGAGTTTGACATGGTGCGGAAGGGATCAGGGAAGGAAGTTGATAGCCATGGTGATATATATCGGAGCCAGCTACGGCATCTTGACTCTCCTTCTACCTCCCCCTCCTCTCTCTATCTCTCTCTCTCCGCCCAAGAATTAATGCACTGATAGTTGCATTTTATGTTCTGTGTTTTTCTTTTGTTCCTTTTAATTTTAGGAGGAATTCGGGGATCGAAAGTAAAAGTTCCCTGAATAAATCTTCACCCTCAAATGAAGAAAGGGGTGTCGGTCATTTTGTTGTATATGGAGAAATTACGTAGTAACTTTTAGTGCCTACTCAGTTGGGTGCCATAAACTGTCTTCTTACTTTACAAAACTCTCTGAGGACATGATGGTTAATAATGATTTTTCTTCTTCTTTTTTCTTGATATATTGTGGATAAATGAATGCAGCAACAGCAGCACCAACAGCAGCAGCAGCATCATAAACTTGGAGGGAGGTCTGCATCTGGTTTGGAGGAACTCATAATGGGTTGCACTTCAACTGATGTAAAAGAAGTGAGTATGAACTTTTTGACCCTGAAATCCATTTGTCATAAATTCCAGCAAGGAAAAGAATAAAGAAAAGGTGAAAAAGGTTATGTATTTAAAATAAAAAAGAAAAGAAATTTGATTTAAAACCATTTTCGTTATTACTGGCTGAGAATCTGAGATTACAGTTATTTTTAAACTAAAGATATGGAATCAGAAACCTTTTCTTTTTCTCTTTTCTTCTTTTTCCTTTCAACGTTTCTGAGGTTTTAATATGATGCATACATTAATAGCCTAGGAAGAACCTTTTTGTTAATTACTTCGCTGGGAAGGGCTCATTATATTTGTTGAAGATTTCAATATTACAGTGTAAATTGAAAATAAAACCATTAACTTAATCACAAACTTACTAACAGTTGCTTAATTCCTTGCAACAGGCAAGGGCTGCACCTTTCCTTCTCCTCTCAAATGAGGATGAGTGATAAACAATTTTTCCTTCTCCTCTTAATTCGAATCTAAATCCCTCAGACCATTTTAGTTTGTCTAAGAACTAAGATTTTAAACGCCTTCTTCTGTCAATTTACAAATTTTTGTAATAGCTACAAATAATATCATTTTGTTTTCAAACCTCATCGTTTACGTTTTGTTTTTGCCTTGAGATAGTTTTTTATCAAGCTATCATAAATTCAAAATCTATCATCCTTATTTTTCTAATTAAGTTAGAAAAATTAGGTGTGTTAAGAGTACAAAAGGATTCTTGATGTTTAGCCTAGTAACATAAGTTTCTGGGTTAAAATAGATTATTCAACACTATTATATATCTGTCTAATTTGTTTTAATAAAATAAAATATGCCAGATAGAAAAATTAAAAACAAAAATTGAATAACAAGAGGAAAGATTCGATGTTTCCAACAAAATATTTTTATACAAGAAAGGTTGATGATAGCGACATCAAAGCTTTTATCATGCGTGTCCTCTCGATATAATACAGTATCAGACAATCTTATCGTGGAGGAGATTAAAAGGACAAAGGAGGCAGCTTCATTTGTTTTGTTTTTAAGTGGAAATTTTCTGTTCAAACCAGAGCCCTAGTTATTTCTCACAAGCTTGCGTTTTATTGCAGGAGTCATCCATTACAAACCCGCAAGAGGCAGAGTGGTTGAAGTACTCTTCCTTCTGGCCAGACCCTGACAACCAGGATCATCATGGGTAGGACCAGAGAATAAACAAAACCCTTACAGACACTATCATTATCGTTGCCATCATCATGATTGCTTGAAGCTACCCTTATGTTCTTTTCTATAAGAGGACCAAGAGATCATCTTATGTGGTCGCTCTTTTACTTTATTATTACATGCCTATAGGTTGGTCTAGTGGCTCTCAACTGAACTAACTGTTCAACAGTCCATGTTGGAAAGAAAGAAAAGAAGAAGAAAACAAAGAAAGAAAGAAAAAGGAAACCAAGAAAGGCTGCTCTCTACTGACAATATAGAAGGACAAACAAAGACCCAAAGCAAAATCTTCGTACATGAAAATCATCACCATCATGATTACGCTATCATCCTTTACGTGCCGGTACTTATTATTTTATTTTTTAACACCTCCTGCATAAGTTCTTTTATTGTTATTAGAACAGAACTATATATATATAGCGAATAGGTTGTGCAAATTGCAGGAAAAACTTTGTTAATTTATTCTGCTTATTTCATCTTAAAGTAAAAGTATAACTCTCTTCTCAGGAATGAAAAATGTGTTTATGATTTGTTTATATTCACTATTAGAAAATTAAGATAAAATATTTTATCGGCGTTAAAAAAAACATTTCATTTATGTATGAATTTGTAGATGAAATTGCTAACCGAAACATTTTATTAGCATGTTTCTAATAAGGGATTTATATTCCGTCAGCAACTCCAATGCCAACAAAAATGCCAATGAAATATCTGTATTAAAAAAATAAATTTTTACCGCTCATTTTGTTGTTGGCACCTTAAATGCCAATGGACTATGAGTTGCATATTCCATTGAAAATGCCTAAACCTTTTGTAAATTTCCAACAAAATTTGTGCAAACATTGCCGAAGAAATGGCCGGTAGAATTCCATGTTCATCGATGATTTCATTAGTGTTTCACTATTTTTTTTATTATTTAGTTTAAATAAACCCAAAAGTATTTTTTTCTCACCCTAAACTCAGAACAACAACAAAAATCACAATATAGCATAAAAACATCTCCATAACAAAAAACAATTTAATAAAAATTTCACCATTCATCTAAATATTATACACATAAACATTTTCTATATAAGACATATAAATTCCAACAAAGGTGGAGGTCGAGGGGGAGGAAAAAATCCTACACAGAAGGTTCCATAAAGAAAAGGCAATTGTAAAGTTAAATATGCATGTTATTGCTCCCAATACATCCTATTTTCTTGTTTCAACCACCCTCTTATTTCTTCCTTTGAATTGGCCAACTACATGGATAGTTCTTCCTCACCCTTTTTTAGGACTAACTCATTAACGCCTGGTGATGTTTGGTTTGGGTCGAAATATGATGTTCCTACAATAAAAACAATATGGCCTACCCTTATTTCTTAGGTCAATGCCGTAGGCATACCATACTCTCAATTTACATCAAGTCCATCAATTGCACCAGCCTCCAACCATAATTAAGGATCATGTGGAGGGTGGGTGGAAGTAACCTTACTAAATTTCATAATCATACGAGGATTATATGTATCCTATAAAATTTAAAAAAGAGAGTTAAAATTCTAAATTCATATTAATTATACAAATAAACATTTGTAAGGCAATAATAACTATTAAGAAAACTTACAGCGAACTCTTTTGCTCTTTTATCGATAAAAGTTCTCCCTTTCCCCTATTTCTCTATTCTTTATATGAGTTTCTTCATATAACTCCATTGAAGTTAGTTTACACCTATTATGGAATGTATATGTATATGAAATATTTTAGGACTACTTTAGTGTTGTAATCTTTACCTTTGCTATTGTATATTGCCATACACATATATAAATAGAAATTGTTGGCTAATTAATAGGTTAAGCCTCTTATTTCTTCTCAACTTGGTATCAGAGTCTTAACATATTAAAACTCTTCTCTCATTCTCCTTAATGGACTTTACTGTTATTATTGCTGCCAACTTCTCCCTCCACCAATTCGGCATTACAGCCCAGCTGGTCGGCCACTCACAAGTTACTGTCAATGGCCCCTCCTTCTCACAACAACAGTCTCCCTATCTTGCAGAGCAGAACAATGGTTCCTCTTCTCATGTTTCTGTCGTTCCTCTTTGTATTATGGGGACCTCAACTCCAGCTATAGTTTTTTTGTCTAACACTCAGCAAGTTATTTCGTTGAAGCTTATGAACACCAATTATCTTTATTGGCGAATGTAGATGAAGTCATATCTTCTTGGTTAGGGTGTCTTCCACTTTGTTGATGGCTCCATGTCGTGTCGCCTTCTTATGTTTCTAACAATTTTGTTGGTTCTCTTTCGGCCATCAACCTTCTTTTTTTTTTCTGTTGGAAGCAACAAGATCAACTTATTTTGAGCGCATTACTCTCCTCTCTTTCAATGGATGTATTGCATCTTATGGTGGATTGTCAGATCTCTCATTGTGTTTGGTGCACTCTTGAGCAATCTCTTGCCTCTTCGTCTAATTCTCACATTATACAACTTCATGGGTCTTTTCAAGATCTTTGGCAAAGTGATGCTTCGGTTGTATGTATATGCAACAAACAATATCCCTATTTGATGAATTGGCTACTATTGGCCAGCCAATCTCTCTTGAAGATTTCAACCTTTATGTGTTTCGTGGCCTTCATGGTGAGTTCAAAGACTTGGTAACCACCCTCGTGGCCACGATAGAACTGTTGTCATACATCGATCTTCATAGTCATCTCCTTACCTATAAGTTTCTACACAATACCTCCCTTCTATCCATGGCTGTTAACCCACCTCTACTTCCCATGTCATTTTTACTGCCTTATGCCCATCTTGCCCAATATTAAAAAATAAAATAAAATAACCCAACTTCAACTGTAACAGAGGTTGTTCTTGTGGCAACTGCATCCCAACAGCAACTTCCACAACCACTAATACAACTCTAATTTTCATAGCTTTCAGGGCTATACTCCCACTGACTGAAAGCAGAGCAACTGGCAACAGAACAAAAGGTCATCTAGTTCTTCACAGTGGTCTCCTTACTAGTCTTTTGAGCAGAACGTCAAGCGTCAGCTCTACTTCTCCTTCGGCCATAAAACCACTCAATACGCTTAGTTTTGTAGCAATGGATAACAACCTTCTGCCCATCTTATTGTTGGTAATGTTTCTGCTTCTACTTGGTTCCCGAACATTAGTGCGAACCAATATGTTATGCCTAATCTTGCAACTCTGACTGAATCTGCATCCTATCTCGGTAATGATCATTTTCATGTTGGTGATGGTAAGGGCTTTTCCATATCCAATATTGGACATACCATGTTACATTCCTCAAAATACACATTTACCTTATCTAACGTTCTTCATGTTTCTCATATTACCAAACCACTACTTTTTGTTCATAAATTTTATTATGATAATAATTTTTATTTTGAATTTCACGCATTTGTGTTTTATGTAAAGGATCTCACCACCAAGGCAATGCTCATTTTCGATCAAAGTAACTATGATCTCTATATTCTATCTAAGTCTTCTGCCACATCTATTCCTTAGGTTTACTGGTCTCCTTGCGTTTTTGCAACTAATGATATGTGGCATCGTCAATTAGGTCATCCTATTTCCCATATTTTTAATCTTTTAGCTTCAAAAAATAAAATAACTTGTACTTCTAGATGCTCTCTTGTACAATGTCAAGCTTGTCCGTTAGGTAAGTCGTCGTGTCTGTCATTGAGACCTACGAGTCACAAAACTACCACTGCACTTGATTTAATCTTTGGTGATATTTGGAGCCCCACTCCTATGTTTTCCTCTTATGGTTTTAGTTACTTTATTTTTTTTATCGATGCACATACAAAACATATATGGTATTATCTATATTTCATCATTTTCAAATGCTTGTTGAGCGTCGTTTTTTACACAAAATTAAATCTATTCAAATTGATTGGGGTGGTGAATATCATAAGTTAAACAGTTTCAAGCTAATTTGTCCTTATACACATGAGCAAAATGACACTATTGAGCGTCACCATCGGCATATTGTCAAAACTGTTATTACCCTCTTACGACAATGTAGTGATCCATTACGGTTTTGGAATTATGTGTTTGAATCATCAGTATATCTTATCAATCATAATCATACTCTTGTCCTCCAAAATTAATCTTTTTTTGAGTGTCAGTTTCATCGTTCTCTCGATTATGATTTTCTACGTACTTTTGGGTGTTTTTGTTTTTCTTTTTTGCATTTATATCATGCTCATAAGTTGGATTTTTTTTCATCTCCATATGTGTTCTTAGGTTATAGTTCCTCTCATTTTGGTTATCGTTGTCTTAATTTAGCATCTCAACGTGTTTTTATCTCCCGTTTTATCTGGTTTCATGAAGATTTGTTCTCTTTTATAAAATCTAAACAGAGAGCACAACACCCCAACACCTCTTCCTATCCTATACAGCCTGCACACTTGACAACCCTAATTACTTCCCCATATTTTTACCACACTTCCCCATCGGTCCACCACACCATCAAACCAAACAACCTACCCCCCCAACCATGTCTGCCATCATCCAACCACAACCCAGCCCTACCCTTATGTCAACATCTACTTGTTTCTCTAATGATCATTCTATAAGAACAGGCTCTCCTCCTTTAGAGTTGCATGTTTCTAGGTCTGTTACTGCAGAAACTCTTGGTTCTTGCGCAGATTCTCTAGACTCTACTGCAGCGAGCTCCACACCTCAGTGGGGTTCTCTAGCCAATCTACAACTCATTGTTGATCACTCCTTTTATCATCTCTAGTAGCTTATAGGTTTAGGTTCTCCTATATCTCGTCCTGTCGCTTATCAGCATCCCATGGTCCTTCGTCCATGACTGCTAAAGACCGCACATATGATGGCGTCTGTAGCCACCTCTGCTGCCCCTATCTGTCGAGTAATCTCTCCCCTCAACTATGAACCCATTATGTTCTCTGATGTTGATAGGTATAAGGCTTGGCATGATGCTATGCAAGATAAAATTCAGGCTTTGCATTTTGATGACACTTTGTCCTTGGTTCCTTTTCATCCTTCAATAAATGTTGTTGGCAGTTGTTAAGTGTACAAGATAAAGCACCGTATTAATGGAAGCATTGAACAATATAAGACACGATTCGTTGCTAAAGGTTCTACTTAGTAAGAAGGCATTGATTACTCTGAAACCTTCAGTCCTATCATTAAGCAGACAATTGTCAGGTTAGTGTTCTCAATTGCGGTTTCGCGTGGTTAGAAGATTCATCAACTCAATATCTATAATTCCTTCCTCAATGGAGTTATTACCGAAGAGGTCTACATAAAACAACCTCTAGATTTTGTTGACTCTGCCCTTCTCTCTCATGTGTACCAGTTGTATAAGTCTCTATATAGTTTGAAATAGGCCCTACAGGTGTGGTACACTCGTCTGAATGATTTTCTACTTTCTCTTGGCTTTCACGCTTCCAAGGTTTGGCACCTCCTTATTTGTTTTATCTGTGGGTGCTGAGATCTTTTATCTTCTGGTTTTATGTTGATGATATTCTGTTTATAGGTAACGACTCTATTATGCTTCATCGTCTAATACAGTTGTTGAGCATAGAGTTCAAGCTTCGCGACTTAGGTGTCGTTCATTATTTTTTAGGCATTGAGGTTCAGTCCACCTGTACGTGTTTGATGTTACGACAACATAAGTATATTCTTGACATCCTTACTCGGGCTGGTATGACCTCTTGACAACCTGTTGATACTCTTATTTTTACCTTCAAAGTTACTATGCTGCTCGATTTCTTATTTTTTTAAATCCTATACAATTTTGTTAAATCGTTGGTGTTCTTCAATATCTCACCTTTACAAGGCCAGACATCTGAGAAGTGGGAAAGTGAATGTATTAAAATCATTTTCCGTGGTCTTATATATTATGTATTACGGAATTTAATGTAATATTATGACATGTTAGAAAATAGTATAACTATTTAAGACGTTAATGATTAATGAGAGCTTGGAAGGTCAAATGGTTACTACTACTTTTAACATTATATTTTTAGATAGAAGCCGGCTTTAGTTGGATGATGCAGACGAAGGGTATTGTTTTTTATTATTATTATTATTATATAGAAGGGGTTCAAGCTCAAAGCTTTTTCAGGAGGAGAAATACTATTATTATTTGAGTTATAGCTTATTAACAAGAAAATTGGTGTTAAGTGAGGAGTTTGATTTAGGTGCAAATAAATAAATGTTAAAATAAGATGTATGCGTCCAAAAAATGAGCTTAAAGAGAACAAGAATTTTGTGATGACTATATATGGGGTGAAATCTCGTTGTATTCTAATTTCCAAAGCAAATATATGTAAAGGTATCGTATTAGAATACGTCGAAAGCATAGTACAATAGACAATAGTATGGCGGTTCTCGGATTAGAACTTAAACTTTTCTAGTGACTAATGAGAAGTGATATCGGAATAAGATTTACTTTCCTAGAGTTTTCATGCCTCCAAACTTCAAATTATGCTCTTGATATTATTAAATTGGGTTGTCATACTCTTGAAAGGGTGGCTCTATCAGTTTCTTCTGTCTAGTTATGCTTGTTTGAGATACTTAAATAAGGAATCTTTGTAACTTAAATTACATTTTAAGTCAGTCCCTTTGTTTTTTGCTACTTGGGAAGCTTCTTTATTTCTTTATTCTATTCCAGATTCGACCTTTTTTATGCTATACAATGTATACACATTATACAGAGAGTCGAAACGTGTTTATCGAGAGAGAGAGAGAGAGAGAGAGAGTAACGTGCATGCCATCTTTTCTTCTATAGGATGTGCATGAAATAAAGTTAAATCCACAAGAGCTACGCAGCTTCATCGTAGTTTCGAAAGGGAATAAAGATACCACAAGGAATGAGAAGACAAGAATAAGCTTTAACTTTGAAATGGACCCGTCTTGCGACTGACTGAGATTATATATTATTCAGGAGTTACTTTAGGTTTTTGCTATGTACGTGATAGAGATAATTTTATTCCATAATACTAACGACTAAAAAAATTATAATTACGAAACTCGATCGATCTGTTTCTTTCTGAAAACTACTGTCGCATATATAACCACTAAATTCTATTTCGTTTGTCTGTTTGTGTAACTCAATGAATATTTTTATCAATGAATCCGTACATCCAATATTGTTGAATATCACATACTTCATATAATATGTAGCACTTGGCCACAGAAAATTTAGAAACAAAAATTACATTATGAATTTGAGAGTATATATATTTTCCAAATAATTGACACGGTTGTTTCACTTGACTCTTTCAAATAACAACAGATTCTTGGAGTTGCATCCATTTATATACTAAAGAAGTTATTAAAATTAACATATTGAAGCATAAAATCTAATGTATAGGTTGTTTTCTGCAAAATGTAATTTGTAGTAGACATGCTTCCTGCTGGTATTTTACTGGAAAAAAAAGGGAAGATCATGTAATGAAGATGGGGATAATTTGTAGAGAGCGGGGAAGAGAAGTGTCCCTTACCACGTAATAAAAGAAATTAAGAATGAAATGTCTTGTTCAAAGTAAAAAGGATATATTTAATTCTTCCGCTTTATGGAAGATTTTGGATGCTTTTAAAGGGGGCTATGGTATTTGCAAATGCTAGGGCCTCTGGCTGTGCAGAGATTTGGTCCCAAAAAGAACTTGCAGGAATAATTGTGTAGTGCTTCCCGGAATATCACAACATGGCCATGCCACCTTTTTTTTGGATTCTTCACAACATGGCAACTTTTTGGGCTTTCCAAATGGTAGCCCACCTCTTCATAGTTCAGTACTCCTGCTTCAGCTTAGAGGCTGGATGGGAACCTTCCTTGATGCAAATGCAATGTTACAGATTTGACTTGTGTTTCTAACTCTATCCACTTTCGTGTGTGTTCTCGGCCATTTCAGCATTTCGAGAGCCTACGTACTTGGCTGTTGATAGCATAGTTATGAAATATAGCTTGGCTCGACAGGTTCATGGGATTTTGGCTAGGTTTTAACTCATAAAAAACTTGGCTTGCAATTACACAGGTCAAACTCAGCCAACTATTAGATTAACCTAAAATTTTAGTGATCTAACATAACATAACTCACGTGAGACCTGACATAGCCTCAAATATTTTTTTTTATAATTTATATGTACAAGAATTGTTTCTTAATGTTTTAATGTAAGATATTTATATATAATTTGTATTTACATGGATTTTTTTTAATTTTTTAATGTGAGATAATTATACTACACTTCACGTTTTTTTTTTATAACTTATATCCACAAGAATTATTTCTTTATTTTTCGATGTGGGATAATTATACTTACACTTTATATTTTTTTATAGTCTATATCCACATAAATATTTTTTTTTATGTATTATAACTATATATAGTCTACATCTATATGGATTGTTTCTTAAGTTTTCGATGTGAAATAAGTATACTACACTTTACATTTCTTTTTATAGCCTACATCAACATGGATTGTTTCTTAATTTTTCAATATGAGATAATTATATTACACTTTAGATTTTTTTTTATAGCTTACATTCACATGCACTATCTCAAACATTTTCCATATAAGATATTAAAACCTCAAACATATTTTTTTTTTTATTTTTTCGGGTTGACCTAGGTCAACCAGTGTGACCCAGGACTTGACTTCTTAGTCAGGTCAACTTTCAAGCCAAGTTTAATAATAATGATTGATAGTATGGTCGTCTCATTATCAAAATATTTTTTTCATTAATGAGACAACCATACTATCTACAGCCAAGTATGTACGCTATTAAAATATTTTTTGGCTATCCCATAAAGAGTCTTGTAGTGAAATATTTCCTTCTTTTCTTCATCAAATTAATGGTAATCAAATTTTTTTCATTTATCATAGCGTTAAAATCAATTAGTGATTTATTTTTGAGAAACCCATAAACTCAATTGTGATATGATAAATAAAAAAAAGAGAAAACCTCCAATTACAAAACAAAAAAATTAACATGCATGGAAAATTAATTATGCATATAGAAATAGATTACTATTCACCATAAAATGTAATTACTATTTTGCCCTTTCAAAGAAAAATCAATGACCTTAGTGTTGGAGGTATAATGGTCTTTTCCTAAGAATTTATTGGTTATTATGAGATTGATTAGGGATAATTTGATTTCTTTACCATTCAAATACACAATGTAATGACTATATTGCCCTAAAAGCATGATCCCCCAAAATTATTAAAAAAAATACATATTTTAATATAAAAATCCAAAGAAAAAATTAGAAATTTCAAATCCAAAATATTTTTAAAATATGAGGAGACAAACCTTTGAGCTACAACAAACTAAAATGCCAAAAGAATAGCCAAGTTAGATATTTTGACAAAATGAGATGAAAAAAGACTTAATAGAAAGAAAAGTGAGTTGAAATCCAAACTTGACCTAAATTGAAAGAATTCATTAAGTTTAAAGACTTAATTAAACTTCTAACATGTTTAATTGACATATTGAAAGACTTATTGAAGGAAAATTAAGTTTGAAAGTCAATTAGAAAAAAATTAAAATAATTAATTAAGTTTAAAAACTTAATTAAACTTCTAATGGGTTTTGTGGATTCAATCAAGGACTCGATTAAAGAAAAATCAAGTTTAAAGACCTAATTTAGATCAATTTGCAAAGATTGGAAGGTTAGAGACATAATCGAAACTTTAAAATGCTAAATTGGAGTAATCAGGGGTTGAATTGAAAGAAATTTAAAGATTAAAGTTGATTAAAGGTTAAATTGAAGAACATCAAAGCCAAGGAATAAAGTGCAAAAGGCGTGTGAGTTCAGGGACTAAAATTAATCAAATCAAGGGTCAATTTAAAAGTTATTGAAAGTTTGATAGTTGATAGAGGTCAAATTGTATAGTTTGGAAACCAAGGACTAATTTTAAAAATAAGCTCATATTAAAGTATTTAAATCAAGGTTTCTAGAGGCACAATTGCAAAAATTAAGTTTCAGGGTCAATTAAGAGTGTATATGCTGAAATTGAAAAAATAGAGCCTAAATTGCAATTTCTCAAAATCCAAATTTAAAATGCTAATTTGTAGAGTTCAAATAGACGACATGTCACTTATTTTTAATGAAGAGAATGGATGACATGTTTTTTAGTCCTTGTGTCTTCTTCTTCAGCTGAAAAGGCTAGTCAAGATGTCAGTTTCAAGCAAATAATCATGGCATCTCCAACTAATTTAGAGGCTTAAACCACCCCCACTTAATATAGAAACATCTCCTCTATAATGATCGACTATTCCCATCAAAAATTTACATCTCATTTTCTTCAATGATGTTGACAACATCTTGTCCCCAGTTAGCCTCCTTGCATTGACAAATACAGGCTGAGTGGGGGGCAATCTTCCAACAATTGAATGAGTTCTAAACCTCCAAATCAGATGAGATTTATTCCTAATTGTAGATATACACCCCCCCTACATGATTAATGTGTGCCTATGGTACGATTATATCTCATTTTCCATGACAATGTCACTAAAGTGACCCATTCAGACAGTCAAGACTAAAGAAGAAAGTTCCATGTTTAAATATAATTTATGGCTGCTTTTTTTATATATAGATTTTAGCTTATAAAAGGAAAAAATGAATTAGAATGCACCTTTTTATGGAGGTTAGAGGAGAGGATGTGGAAGAATCTTCCAAAACCACCTTGTGTAAAACCATGAAAAGAAAGTGTTTTCTAAGATTGATAATGAGGTTTTTTGGAGAGGAAAATGACAAAGATAAATAGAAAGGAAAGTAGAGAGAAAATAGAAAAGAATTGGTGAGTAAATGAAGAGAAAAAGTGAAGCAAATTGTATGAAAACTTGAAGTAAGAAAGGAGAAAAAAAAGTTCATGCAAACTAAAGATTAGAAGCTGAGAACAAGGGGAAAAAAGTAACAAAACCTAGAAAAAAGAGAGTTGCATTATTCATAAAGGTATATGTGAACTTTGGTGAGATGATGCAACCCAATAGGCACACCTCTCCTTTAATGTCTTCTTTGTCAAGATCTTTGTTTGTTTGTTATTGATTCTATTCATTTCATTTTAGGTTAATACCTATATTTAGTATATTTTTGTTATCAGATTTGATATGCATTTGTTAAGAAAAGTAAGTTCAAAATAGTTTTGAATATATAACTTGATGTTATGTGATTTTTAAAATCATTTAATTAGTATGTTTGAATGT
>Ga0325402_1000241_pt1 | contig 33314 bp, 25 predicted proteins | sample PopdelMetagenome_22_FD_207212 | JGI IMG/M metagenome (GOLD analysis project Ga0325402, IMG submission 207212) | Populus deltoides microbial communities from Bellville, Georgia, United States - Xylem-PdKOR-R3 | ecosystem: Host-associated > Plants > Phyllosphere > Stem > Wood/Secondary xylem... | reverse complement strand
GATAGCGATGTATAAGACAAAGTATTTATTTATATATCATGTTTGATTATGGTCGACAAGACATTCTAAATTATAAAAAAAAATCTATTTTTCTCTTAATATGTATTTAAACTTGCATATTTTTTTTAAAAAGTTATTTGATATTTTATTTTTTTACTTTCGTTTATATCGAGTGCTAAAATTAATAAAATTATAATAACCCTATTTATAAAATCATAACTGACTTGATGGGTTGATTTGGAACCTAAACTGGTCCGAGTTTAAAAAAAATAGAGGAAGTATTGACTCGACTTGACCTAGTCAAAAACTCAGGTCAACTCGGGATAAAACATAGGTCAAAAACTCATTGACTATTTTTGAAAAAAAAATAAAAATTTTGGGTCAATCGAGATGACCCTCTCAACTCATGACTTAAACCTTGTCTCGGGTCGACTCTCGAGTCGGATTTGAAAACTAGATAATAATCATTTTTATTCATACATTGATGCAAGTCAACCCATGTTGACCCTCCTGACTTATGACCTGGGCCTTGCCCCAGTTGATTCCCGAGTTTGGTTTTAAAAATACAATAATAATAACTTTTATCCTTACATTGACCTGATCAATCCCAGTTGACCCTCTTAAACGTAATCGTGGCTTTGCTCCGGGTTGACCCCTCAATCAACTTTTAAAACTATGATAATAATCACTTTTATCTTTATGTTGACCTGGGTCAATAATCAACCCCAATTGTAACCCAAGCTTTGCCCCAGATTGATCCTCGATTCGGGTATTAAAACTATGACAATAACTATTTTTATTCTTATGCTGACTCGGGTCAACCCGAGCCTCGACCAGTGACCCGAGCTTTGCCCCTGATCGACCCTCGAGTTGTGTTTTAAAATTATAATAATAATTATTTTTATTTTTATATGTTTTAGTTGGATAATTTTGGAATTGAGAATTTTTTATATGAATTTTTTATGAATAAAAAAATATAAATATTGTCTCTAAAAACATATCATCTGGATCTTCTATTTTAAAATTACAGAAATTCACTTAAAAACTATTCCATAAAAAAAATTATTTTGATCTTTTATCTTTTTATCTAAATAATTTTTTTATCTTTAATTTTTTTTTCCGGCAGCACACCAACCAAGTGCTACCCTAAAAACACGGAAGAAAGTATCAGTGGACAGACCCGCGCTAATGCTTAGGTTAACTGTAGAAGAGAAGATAACACGGGGCCACTCAACGATGGTCCTCAAATATCAACTCATTAAGACCCATGATTATCTGAAATCAACAACTCAAAAACCATCATCATGCAACTCTTCTACCGCACGTCGTTCAACATCATCATGCAACTCTTCTACCGCACGTCGTTCAACATCATCATGCAACTCTTCTACCGTACGTCGTTCAACATCATAATGATACACATAATTATTAGACATTAATTATCATGGAAAATGATATCCTAATCAAGAAAGAAATAAAGCATATAAAAACTATGACGTCCATCCAAACCTTTTTTACAATATAAGAAACAAAATCTAATAAAAACACTTAATAGATAATTTAAAAAAAAAATAAAGAGGAGTTGACAAAATATAGTCGGATTAAAAATTTAGGCGGACTTAATTAAAACCTATAGGTTTTTTTAACAAAATATTTTTTAAAATAATATTATTTTAATTTTTTATTTAAACTAAATGAATTAACTAAATCAACTAGAAATCTTAACATCGACAAAGAACTAAAAGAAAAAAGGTTTAAAAGGAAATTGATTAAAACAAAAATTGAAAGAGGTGGATAAATTACTATGCACGTATAAAAATTAACTCGAAATCTTAAATTAATGAATGTTATTTATCCTCTTGGTTTTTCATTTAGTATTTATTTTTTATTTTTATTTTTATTTTTTTGGTCTTTTATCAAATTGATTTTTTTTTTATTTTCATTATCTAACATTGAAATGCTATTTTTCCTATTGATTTGTTTTGTTTTAGTTTTAGATTTGATCTTTCTTTGTTTTCTTTTGATTTTAAATTTTTTACTCGATTTTTTTTGTAAAAGGTTTGTTTTTTTATTTTAAAAAAAGAAATTTCACCCTTGAATCATCAATGTCTTTTTAACCATAATTTTTTTGTTTAGTATTTAATTCTCATTCTTTTATATTACTATTTTATTTAAGGGGGGCTTTTTATCAAATTATTACTTTTTTCAATTTCATTTTCTGATATTGGGTTGGTTGTGAATTAAGAGGCGTGATTTTCATTATTAGAGTTGCATCAGGCTCATGATCGAGGTGACGAGTTTAAAAGGTTGACTCTGATAATATTGGTTTTTTTTATTCTTCAACACCTTGCATTCTATTATTTTTTTCAGGTTTTTTTAAAAATTATCATAGCTTCATGCATGAATTGTATGCCAATAAACACACTCAAGTTTGCTTGGTTATTTTTTTAATTAATTAAAAAAATATATTTTAATCTAATATTATAGGATAAGATAATTTTATTCGATTTTGTGATCGAAATTTTAACTTTTTCTTATTTTTTTTAATCACAATTGTGATCTCTTGATTATTTTTATGCTAATATTTTTTTTTTCAGCCCGCAGCACGACATGGGTCGATTCACGGACTAGTAAAGTCTAAAAAGCTCACAATAACTGTTGACTCCCTGTCTCACTCCACTAGAAATAAGTGACCACTTCAGTAGTCAGAGTCCTATTTAGTTCCAACTCCCAAGGAAGTGAGTGATAGATAGCACAGGGCACACAAACCTCCACTGTCTAAGGAGATCACACGCCAACACCAACATCAACACTTGTCTCTCCCTCCCCCTCTCCTTGTCTATCTATTCTAAATGTGCTAGTTCTCTTCTTTATTTGCTGGGATTGGGATTTTAATGATCAGGATGGATCCGCCTGCAATGATGAACGAAGGGGGCCCCTACACTTTAGAGGAGATCTGGCAATTTCCCATCATTGGTAGCGGAAGAGGGCAGTTTGAATTACTTAATTTGGAGCGGAGAGCAGCAGCTTCTGCCAGGAAACGCCGCGAGGTTGATTTGGATGTTGATGATTCTTCTTCTTCAAAGCCTACAACTCTCTCTCCTACCAATGCCAATACCAACACCAACGGACTTCTGGTATTTTATCCATCTCTGGATTTCTTTCTGATCTATTTTATTTAATGTTTTATTGATCTAAATCAGCAACAGTCTTGAGGTTTACAGTTCAAGATTTAGAACGAGGTTTTTAGGACTTAGCTGTTCCTGTTTTTTACTTTTGAACTGAATTGGGAGCAGAATGATTGTGATGGTAAGCGGCTTAAAGCATGGGGGAGTAGAGATGACAATCATCATCATCATCAACAACAACAACAACAGCAGCAGCATGATTCTAGAAGTGAAGCAGAACCCAGTTCAGGCAAGCTTGTGGAACACAAACCTCAACCACCAGAACCGCCCAAACAAGATTATATCCACGTACGAGCAAGAAGGGGTCAAGCTACTGATAGCCACAGTCTAGCTGAAAGAGTAACTTTCTTTGTTTATATTCTCTTAAACTAATATCTATTTTGAAAAGAGAAACTAAAAAATGTATTTTTTTTAGTATTTAGTGAATGATAATCATGACATTTGATGGAGATTTTTCATCCAACAACGTATGACTTTTGCTTATGAGAACTGTTATGTGGACAGGCTAGGAGAGAAAAGATAAGCGAAAGGATGAAAATTCTTCAGGATATAGTCCCAGGTTGTAACAAGGTATGGTACAGGAATTAACTTAAAATCCGTATTTGTTTCCTTTCTCACAAGGAAAATTTATTTTGATTTAGTCCCAAAACACTTGCATGTTTGGTCCATCATCCATCTAGTCTTGCAGAAAAATATTGTGAAATGAATTTAGATGTCAATTTGTCAATAGATATGTTAGAGTAATCGAGTACTGGGATTTAGGCAACAATAAGCCTAAATTCACTGTTGTAAAAATTGTGGATTATTATAAAAGAACACTTTTGAGGTTGTTCTTGAGCTTCCTTATGCTAACATTTGTTCGAGCAAAGTTTGACAAGGCAGATGTTTGGAGTTCACTTCTGTAAAAATTATATTATAAAGGAGTAGTTTTGAGCTTGATTTTGATTTTTTGGATAATATTTATTAGAATACTGTCAGATAAGGCAGATGCTTTGATGCAGGTTACTGGCAAGGCCCTGGTCCTTGACGAGATTATCAATTACATCCAATCATTACAACGTCAGGTTGAGGTATGAATTCTTATTTCTTATAATGGATTGAGTGCAGAAACAAGCTGTATTCCTTTTGTTCTCGTTCTATCCCTATTGACTTTAGTATTAAGTCCTACAAATTACTGGGAATTGCAGTTTCTATCAATGAAGCTTGAAGCAGTTAATTTGAATATGAACCCTGGAACTGAAGTCTTTCCTTCTAAAGATGTAAGTGCCAACACCCTGTCCTGTTGTTATTTTAAGCATACTTGAATTGTTAGAGTACTGAGCATTTCCGCGGTTGTTATATGCTCTATTGTTACACATGGTGGTTTATTTCAAACCACCAAGAGGAAGAGGGCATCCAGAGTCCCTCAGTCATCCTTTACCATGTAGATGAGATGGTTGGCAGTTCAGACGAAGCAGAGATGTATTATCAAAGGAGGATTATTGAGGATAGTTAAACAATCTCTGCTTCTTTTAGATTCCTCCCTCCTTATTTTCTTTGATTTTTGATCTGTTAGGAAATAGAGTTTATCGTCTTACCAGATTTTGCATGATATACTTGGTTGTGCAAGCTTTTGCTGTTTACTCTTTCTGCTTGGGCATTACTATAGCACAACATTAAATTCTGTCGTAGATTAACCTTGCAAGTGGCAGACATGCTTAAAATGACAGATTTCCTTAATGAGTTGACCTCCTCTATATGATCCTTTAATGGTGATTTTCCAAGGTGATGACTTCTAGCTTTGTGTAGTTTGATTTTTGTCACAGATGAATAAGAGAAAAGAGTTGAGAGCCTGATGCAGGTCTAAGTTTATGTTGATAAATAGAAAGTGAGCAAAGATGCTGTGATTTCCTTTGTCTCATGAATCATGAATCTCATGACGAATCAGTTTTCCATTTCAGTTTGGCCAACACACTTTTGATACTGCTGGCATGGCATTTGGTTCACAAGCCACGAGGGAATACAATCACTGTACATCACCAGAATGGTTGCATATGCAGGTTGGTGGTGGTTTTCAAAGAACGTCATAATATAGAAAATCCTCATCAATTACCAGCAAGAACCTTCAAGTGGCAATGCTTCTTCTTCCTTCATCGGTTAAAACGAAGAACACATTTCCAATTCAAGCTGCTCTGAACATCTCCATTTGTGCTGCTCTGAACATCTCCATTTGTTTGTCTTGGAAAATGATCCTTTTACTCCATATATCTTAACAGGCATCATGTTCTTGTCTGTACTAATTCGCGTACAGATCCTCCTAGAATGGGTATTAATCTTGATAGATAAAGTTGCATGTCTAATATTTCTAGTGATCACATCTTGTATAAACTTTATTTTTGCGTTGTGTTTGTTAAGAAGCTGAAGCTTATTCAACAAAGGACGCCTGTTTGTGTTGTGTATCTTCGGGAGTCCAAAGTTGACGAGGGTTGCTCTCTGTGCTTAACTCTGTTCATTTTAGCTAATATGAAGAGACTGCACTTCAATCGTCCCATTATTTCGAGAAAAATGAGTGATTCTTCTTTACAGCCTGCTGTGGTGATCTAAAAATAATAATAACAATCAAATCCTAATGAATTAAGCCAATAAAGGAGCGTGCGCCATCGGGAGAGAGGGGGGTCCGGGGGGTTTTGAGCCTTGGAGGTATGTTCGGTACCATTGGTAGCAATCCCATTGCCAAATTTTAGCTTGTAGAAATAACCAGCAGCATTTGCGAGGAAATCCAAAAGCGTGCTCCAGAAAAAAGTAATATTATGCCACTGGCTGTGTTGTACCGAAGGAACTTCCACCCTTGCTAGAAGTGTTCTCGCTTGACTGGAAGTACGAAACGGCTGTCCAGACAACACGCAGGAGCAGGATCACCACAAACACGGTGCTTCCAAGAGTGCAAACCACCTGCAATAAACATTTACCATCACTAAGTTATTAGCTCATTTCTCCAATATACCATCGACTGTAGAAACCACATCACCTGGTAAAATACTTTAGGTTCACTTGCCTGTTGATAGGTTTGATCAAGAGAAATATTTCTCCCACGGAAACATGGAAAATATGCTATTTGATTGTGCTTATATTATATTATATAGTGGTCCTAGCAGAAAGTAAAATTAGAATATACTCTTAAAGGAAGGAGGTCAACTTCTCAACTTCTTTTCCCAAAAAAGATTTTATATATATTTATTACCTACTTGCACATATCATACATGTTCCTAATCCTTGTGATTTTTCAACATTGAAGGTATCTAAACCACTCAGAATTGGCAATGGTCAAGGGATACCTCAAGAAGCGCTTTAACAATAGAAAGTGCAGCCAACAGCAGAATCCCATCAACAGCAAAAGACACCTGAATTCCCGGAATGAAAGAAATTGGAAGAACAGAAGAAAATAAGAGTAGGCAATCATATCCTCAAAAGAAAAAAAAGGAGGGAGCCATTAGCGGCAGTTTGAATGATATTCGGAGTTCATAATTTAGCAATTTCTATGCAGTCTTTTCCTCTCAAAACAGGATTTGTTAACATACAAAAAAAAATCCACCACCATTATTTCTGCCAAGCTTTGCATGTGTCAGGTTCGATAAATATTTTCATGGTAGATGGTTTCCTACTCAACTTCAAGTGAAACTTGAGGAGTGTCAATGTTCCGGTCACAAAAATTGTCATATAAGCTATACCTCACTAAACTGCAATTTAAATTCCTTCCATAAATCACTCGTTGGCATACTTCCCTCGTATCAATAAAAAAAAAAGATGTGAATTTTCTACTAAATTCAAACTCTCTGTTAGATCCTCTAATAAGCATGCTAGAAGGATTTCCTGGTGAAACACTTCAATTTTATACTTTTATTTTCTCAACCAAGTCAATCAAATTCACTGGCATCTCCTCACACTTCAGACTTCAGCATCCCTGTGCTATACAACCTGCAAACTAGAGTCTATTTTCTACTGCCATACAAGAACTGCATCACCTCACAGATACATGAACAGACCTTTCTCTATGCTGTGACCAGAACGGTTCAACTACATTAGCTCACAATCCAGAAGAATAATTTAATGTTTTAGACTTGCTCACTCCTCGATCGGGGGGATAGGCCATCGCCTGCCCATCATACAACCAAGCATATCTGCAATATAATAAATAGCCTATTTTCAATATTAAACTTCCCAGCCTCCAATTTGAGGGATCTTGTTCAAACAGTACTTAACCTCATCAGATGCCTATATCAACTAAAATATAGAGAAAAAACATGACCATTCCAGGGAGTATTGAATCTGCTGGCTTTAAACCATAAAAAAAAACCCTTTCATCCTATATTCTTAATGGGCATTTTTAACAATTAAATGTTCAAATTAAGCTACAACAAAGGTGAGCAGCCAAGACTGGACAAGAGAAGAAAAGATAATTTACCAACTGGGGTGATATAACAGCAGGTAACATGGAGCGAGAAGCTTTCTTGGCTCTCTTAGATAACTTCTTGAACATGCTTTGCAAGAACCTGATTAGTAAATCAATACTGCTCTCTGTCTCATCCTCATCACTGATCTCCTCTTCGTCGATCATCATGTCATAATTATCATCAAAGAAGACTTCATTAATCTCCTCAGGCACGTCACTATCCAACTGGGGAGGATAAAAATGTGAATTATATAATAATTAAGAAATGATGAACTGATCAGTATTATAAGGGATACTCTCACCTTGCCATGACAAATTATGAATGGATTTGTGGGGGTCTTGTAAGGAGGGGCGAGGCAGCGGAAGTAGATGGATTGGTGAGAGAGTGAGAGCTTTGGAGCGTGTGAGAGCACAGAGGGATGGAGGAGATGCTTGGTAGTTGGTCTGAAAATAAGACTAAAACCTAGTGATAAGGTTTTTGTTATTGCCATTTTTTCAGTTTGCCGGGTGTGGCTTCAGATTACTGGAAGCCTCGAGTAGTGAAGTGGCATATTAAGCGCGTGTGGAAAAAGGAGAAAAAAAAGAGTATAACAGCAAATTTATTTTTAAAAAAATATTAAAGTGAATCGAATTAAACCAAAAAACAACCGATTGGTTCAGTTTTATATTTTTTAAAACTTAATAAATTTAATTTGATTGATGAACCTTTTAGTTAACTATTTTTACATGTTTTGATTTAATTAATTTTTAATTTATACTGAGCTTTTTTATTTGGTTTAATTTTTAAATTTTGAAATTAAAAAAATCCTTTTAATACAAGTTAACCCTTTGAAGATGTTTAGTAGTAAAAATAATTGACATGCTTAGATAACAGTTATCAAAAACTCTCAGCCATTAAATTTGTGACATTGTTTTAGAAAATAGGAAAATAAAATACTCAAAATAATATTTAACAAATAAAATATTTTGAAATTTATTTAAGATTAAGATTAAGATTAAGACTAAAATCTACAGTTTACTTTTAAAAATCAAAGTTTTTATTTTATGAAATGAAATATTTAGGAAATAAATAAATGATCTAAAATTCTTAGCCATTAATGTTTTCGAAAACAATTAAATTTCTATACATTTCCTAAAAAAATCGATTTTTTTTCTCGGAAATATTAAAAATTTTCAATGGCTAAGAATTCCTGAAACTTTTATAATTTCATTAATAAATTCAATATTTTATTTTATAAAAGATAACAATTAAGATTCTTAAAAAAAACAATGACCGAGAATATTTTTAAAGTGGTTTTACTTCATATTTTGATTTAAAAAAAAATATTAAATAGGCGTCGATTTAAAATTTAAGATATTGAACCAGAAAAAATGAGACTCGTAAAGATATAATATAACTAATATTTCTTAACATTACAGATTATATTAGAAGAGAAAAGAGACTTGTAAAGATATAATATAACTAATATTTTTTGTTTAAACTAATTTCATGGACGATATGTATATGTCGTGGATAAGGGTATTAATTATAGTTTATAAGGGATGTAGCATGATGATAAAGGATTTGAGATTTGCATAATAGATTTTAAATTCGAGTCAGGGCATGTACCTTTTATAAGAGCTTGGAATAGCCGGGGTTTTATTTTTTTATCTGGATCTACAAAATACATTTTTCAAAAAATGAGATTTTCTCCAATAAAAAAAAAAAAAGTATTAATTATGGATTAGATTTGACAAACCTGTTCAACTAAATCTTTTGTTTTTTTTTTTTTGGTAACTGGTGCTGCAACCAAAACCTAAAAACATTGATTCGACTTTTTTTTGTAACCGGGATTTAGACTCTTTTCTTTTTGACAAATACACTTTTATTATAGAATCATGAATTATAAATATTTGATTCGACAAACGCACTCTTATTATTATTTCATATAATTCATGTCTAAAATATATAGGTTTTATCTAATGAAGACAATAAAATACACAAAAATAATTAAATCTCCTCTTAGCTTCGTCTTTTCTCCCTATTTTTTTAGAATTTGAAACTGAGATGAATTTTCACTCCCTTTTTGGAAAAGAAACTATCATTCATGCGGATTTAATCAAGGTGATTAGGCATTTAAACAGCTAGAAATGAATCTATGAAGCAATAACTCAATTTTTCTTCATTTTTTCATTTTTAAACATCATTATTAACATGCATGGGTGACAGACAACTAATTAGTGGTGAGAGTAAAGGCTTAACAAAGAGTAACATATTCCAAGCACTTGGTTCCCGTAACTTTTCTTTATGCTTTTAAAAAATATTTTTTATTTCAAAAAATATTAAAAAGATATTTCTATATATTTTTAATAATTTTAATTTAATAATTTTAAATTTGTTTTTTTTAAAAACTAAAAGTTATTTTAAAAAACATTCTCCCTATCTCAGTCAACTCTTAGAAGTGCAGCGAAGTAAGCTTTAAGCGCCCAACGCCCGCAATCAATGATCGCCCACATTCCCGCCAATTAACGAAGATCGAGAACACTTGCCGGGGACCTCATTAAATTCCCGCCAGCGACATTCCAAAATCATTATTACTATTATTATTACAGTAATACCTGGAAGCCAAATTCAAAAAACTCCACTCTCCACCTTTTTCGTTCTTCATCAACCCAATCCATCTCATTTAGTTTGCTCGCTCTCTGTGTTCAGTCTCTACCTCTCTCGAAGCTGCAAAAAATAAAATAAAGATTGAAAAAATGGCACCGTCGCGTAGACAGATCAACGGGAGATCACCAATAGTAAATCCACAGCGCCAAATAACTGCCTTCTTCTCCAAGACGACGACGACTCCTTCTCCATCTCCTTCTCCCACGCTCTCTAAAAAACAAATCCCTAAATCTTATACTAAACCTAACCCTAGCCCTAGCTCTCGAACCCAAAGCTCTAGTTCTAGCCCAACTACTTCTAAGCCACTCCAATCTAAGCCTAAAAAACCCCTACTAGTTATTGGACAAACTCCTTCACCGTCTCCTTCAACAATTGGAGTGTATGGCAAAGATGTGGTGGAGAGGAGGGTTAGGGTTTACTGGCCCCTGGATAAGAGCTGGTTCGAGGGTCGTGTCAAATCTTACGATGATGAATCGAAGAAGCATTTGATACAATATGATGATTCTGAAGAGGAATTGTTGGATTTGAGCAATGAGAAGATTGAGTGGGTAGAGCCATGTGTTAAGAAATTTAAGAGGTTGCGCAGGGGTTCTTTGGGTTTTAGGAAGGTTGTGATTGAAGATGATGAGATGGAGAATGTCGAGGGCGATAATGGCGGTGCTGGTGGTGGTGACGACTCGAGTGATGAAGATTGGGGAAAGAATGCGGAGAAGGATGTTAGCGAGGAGGAGGACGTTGATTTGATGGATGAGGAAGAAGCGGATGATGGCAAGAAAGGAAAGAGAGGTGGGAAGGATTCGAGGAAAAGGAAAGCGAGTGGAGAAGGTGGAAAGTTGGATTTGGGAAAGAAGGGAAAGAGTGGTGGGGATGCGAGTACGGGAGGAGTCAGGGTTTCAGTTGTGGATCCTGTAAAGAACAAGGAGAGCGAGTAATTTTTTTTCCTTCTCTATTTGTTTGGGATAAGGAGGGTTGTTGGAAGAAATTTATGACATGGATTCATCACATTTTATTTAGAAAATCCTAAAAAGACGTACTGAAGTCAATAACAAAATGGGTATTGTTGGACAGGCTGGAAATACTGACTCGTTAGACATTACATGAGAGTTTCTTTATGATTCAAAGGGCTTCCTTTTCTTTGTAGTTTCTATCTGGATATGTTTGTCTCTGCAGTAGCATATCTTCATTTATGCTATGATCACGGTTACTGCCCAAGGATAATTATTTCGCTACAGTAAATGTTTGCTTCTATAAAATTTTTGAATAAAAGGAGCTAGAACAAGGTTTTACATTCCCATAAAAGGGGAAAAAATGACAATTAGGTCACGCATCGCTGTTGTTGAATTTGTGCATGTTTTACTGCAGATGGAGTTTTTAATGGCTTTGAAAAGGCCTTGATGACTGATGCATCAGAAAGATTTAGCACGCGTGAAGCTGAAAAGTTTCCATTTCTTGGACGGTAAGTTCTCATTGCAACAATGTGGTCCATATGCTCTAGTCTTCATTCATACCTATGATCGTACATCATTTTGAAGAGAATGGAGAAACCATGCACTTCTTTCAGTGCATTGTTTGCCTGCGTTATTTTCATTTTTAACCCTTCTCACGCATGTGAATCTCATGTTTTAGGCCCACTGATGTACATCTTGATGTAGTGAGGTCAACCCAGCAAAATAATTAAGTAAATAAATAAAGAACACAGTAAATAGTTGATGAAGCTCCAACTGTTTGTTGTTTTGAATGAAGCATCACCCTTGATTGCTACTTGCCTTGATTCTGAAACAGAGAACGCAGGGATGCAAAGAGAAGGCGTCCTGGAGATGTAGATTATGATCCCAGGACTCTATACTTGCCTGCTGAGTTTGCAAAGAGTTTAACAGGTGGCCAGGTAGGGGCTTTCATGCACTGATTGGTTTGAAACTATTTAAGGAGTTGTCTTCTTGAATTTCATTGTTTGTTATGTGCAGAGACAATGGTGGGAGTTTAAGTCAAAGCACATGGATAAGGTTTTGTTTTTCAAGGTATGTACATAAGTCAGATGGATTTCATACATTCATCAAATCTCTCTTTACTGGGTTCTGCCAAATAATAATTATATCATTCATGCTGGTGCAGATGGGCAAATTTTATGAGCTCTTTGAAATGGATGCCCATGTAGGAGCTAAAGAACTAGATTTGCAATACATGAAGGTAGGATTCATTAAGTGCTAATGATCATGAATACTATCTTTTGGACTCTGCTGTCTTTTTTGACTCTTTCTCAATGCAATCATTTAATCAAAAGGCATCAAAATTGGCCTGAGGCATTTGTCTTCTATTCTTGGTTACATATTTTGGAATTTATTTGTTTCTTTGGATTTTGACTCGAGTTATTATATGATTCCTTCTTGAATGCTTAGGGAGAACAACCTCACTGTGGCTTTCCAGAGAAGAACTTCTCTTTGCATGTGGAGAAATTGGCTAGAAAGGTTGGCCTGTACTTATTTTCTCCTTTTTTTTTAGTTAGCCTAATTTTTTTCTCCAATGAAATTTAACAAGCTGCCATGAAGAGCAGGGTTATCGAGTTCTTGTTGTAGAGCAGACAGAAACACCTGAACAGTTAGAGCTTCGTCGCAAAGAGAAAGGTTCTAAAGACAAGGTCTGAATTTATTTCACGTCCCTGAAATGATTTCAGTTTTTACCTCGGAATTTCATCTTCCACTGTTATTCTGCATTTGATTGAGCGGACTGCTCTGTTATTTGTTGATGATCAACCTGCAGTCATTTTAGGACCATGTTTAAATCAGATTCATAAATCACTTGAAACTTAGGCTAGATGTTAACACTGATCACATGTTGGATTACTTGTCTTAATAATTCTTTCTACGATGTTTTAGGCATTCTCTTGTTAGTTTCTTTCATCCCAAGTTTCGGCAATTATTTCCCATTTGTTTAGGTTGTAAAACGTGAAATATGTGCGGTGATTACAAAAGGAACACTAACTGAGGGGGAGTTGTTTCATGATGTTAAACTCGGAGATCATCAGTTGGTCTACTCTATTTTGTTATGGGCTTGCAAATATTTCACTTGATCTGCACTGCTTTCTGGTATGATTGAGGGCCAATGCTTTGTTTGATTGAGTACTTTTGTCTAAGATTGTTGACTCTAATGTCTGGTGTGATCAGATGCTAGTGTTTTGCCGATTTTATTGCAGGCTTCCACTAGCATTGCCTCCATGCTTTGATTTGGAGTTATAATTCTAGTGTAGTTATTTTGACTCTTTATTAATGAGTTACTAAGCTAATGATGTTATTCTCATTGCCCGCCCTTACCATCATTCAAGATTTCTGGGATTTCTCTTAACAATATTGACTCTGATTTGCCAAGAAGAAAGGAACTTTCCTTTAGGAAATTATAAAAAATAATAATTAAAATGTTTGCCTTTCTTTGAAAGCTTCTTCTAATATTTTTACGAGAAAAACCCTATATAAATCATTTGATGAAAGTCAGGCGCACCAGGTATAATGAGAGAATCAAGCAATATTGTTACCGCTTATCAGCATGGCAACAAATTCTATGGAGTAAAATTAAAAAAGGCAATTTTAAGAGCACATTGTATTGTTTAATATCTTTCAAGATCTTGGTATATTTAGAAATTCAGAAAACAGGCCCTTCATGGCTCGAAAGAAATTAATATGAGAAGGCTTAAAAAATATTGGGGGGAAAATACAGGTTTCTAGACAAAGTTGATAATGTTATTTTTGTGTGTAGAAAAATATAATTATGCAACAAAGCTAAATTCATATCAATTAAAAAGTATACTGATGGCCTAAATTTAATTTATTTAAGACCATACTAAAATATTATATTTTTTTAAAAAAACCCTATACCTTTTATTTTCCGTACAATTTTTCTTAGTAAAAAATAAAAAATTATCAAATATAATCATTAATTTATCATATCTTTAAATTAACAGTAAGTTTGTTAATCTTAAAAGTCTGGAGTCGTCGAATGCACTCATTATTATATATATATATATATATATATATATATATATCTTATTATTACTCTATCTCTAGATTATCAGTAAGTTCGTTAATCTTAAAAGTTTAGAATAATCGATTGAACTCATTATTATATATATCTTACTATTCTATTAATTTATACCGTGTGTTATCATGAAAATAAATCATTTGTTTTAGTAAGTCTGTTAATGCTAAAAGTTTGGAGTGATCAATTGATTAAGCTCCTTATTATACATATTTTATTATCCTATCAATTTATATCATGTGTTGTCATGATAGTAAATCATTTGTTTTAGTAAATTCATTAATTTTAAAAGTTTGGAGTGATCGATTCAACTTGTTATTATATATATCTTATTACTTTATCGATTTATATAGTGTGTTGTCATGAAAATAAATTATTTGTTTTGGTATTATATCAAAAGAAATAATTATTTTCTTAAATGATAATTTTTTAATGATATGGATGTTGTAATGGATGATAACTCATGAGTTACCGGGTAAAGATATTTTTTAGACCGTAAAGCAAAATACTTTTTATATTAACGTGGATGTTTGGATCAATATATCTCAACTAAACTTTAATTGCTTATTTACAAGAAAGATTCGATGTACTTGATGCTCTATTACATACAAGATTTGTTTTTTTTTTTAAATAGTAGTGAATGTATTGCTAAAAATGAATTACATAAAATTAATATTTGTTAATTTCTATTATTTTCTCAAGAATTAATTATCAAAACACAAAAATCGGATTTTCTTACGTATTGAGAATTAAAACAATATGGCAATTAAAGGTATGAGATGCAGCAATTACTCACTCGTGGACCCAGTAGATACTGCATTGAATGGAAATGAAAATCATGATTAAAATTAATTAAATATAAGAACATAAGTTGTGAGCAGACGAGCAACAAACTATGAATTTGTTTGCTTAGTTTTTATTATACAAAGATTTTTTTTTTGTTTTCTTTTTAATTTAGTCTTGATCGACTGTAAGGAACCCTATTTGATCAACGATGCAATTAAAACTTGTCTACTGACGGTAAACAAATGATAATTTTTTTTTATAGCACTCAAAAAAAATTTAATACAATATTATTAGTTATTTTATAACCACTGTAAAATTTCTTGATGAACGAAGGAAGGATAATTTTATCAATGGAGGATTTATTAGAAAAAAAGGAAATAAAAAGACAAAATTAATTAAATGTAATATATCTGCACATATATACATGCATATATTAAATGTCAAATTATGATTATAAAACTTGATTTGATGGTCACATTGATTAAAGGTTCGGTCCGTGGGTCAATGATTTAATCAAAGTTTCCAGTTTTTTTTTTTAAAAAACTCTTAAATATGCTAATATTAAAAATATATATTTTAATATATTTTTAAATAAAAATTTATTTTAAAAAACGCATTCCGAACACATACTTTGACACCGTTTAGGAACGCGGCTGTGGTTGCATTCCCAAAAAATTTGATTTTTTTTTGCTAAAATTTAATATGGTTTGTACGTTTTGATGTGCTGATGTCAAAAATGATTTTTAAAAAATGAAAAAATATCATTGGCATGTATTTTAGCACGAAAAATTATTTGAAAAGCAATCGCAACCTAACTGCCAAACACACTTTTTATAACACAAGCAAACGCATCCTTAACAATATAAACGCGGGCCACCTGTTCAAAAGCTCTGATATAAGTAAAACTAGCTCAACCAACCCCTATCTCTTCACAACTCATTATAGGGACATGTCTCACGGTCAGCAGACTCATCACTCAACTGACAAACTGAAATTCAACGACATGTCATAAAACGGCGCCGTCCAACACAAGTCCTCTTCCTCCGGGCTTCTTGGAAACTTCCTATCCTAATTTTTTTGAAGAAAAAGGTAGCAAAGCGATCCAACATGCGCGTGTCTTTATCCGGAAACCATCACTTCATCCAATGCCGATCGAGAAAATGATATATTCAGTATCTATACTTATTAAAATTTTCTAATCAAGTCCCTCTACTTTATTGTTTCAATTTAAGTGTCTTAACTTCTTCTTTTTTCCTAATCAAGTGTCTCCGCTATATTCTGTTAAGGCAATAAAAATAGAAACACTTGATTAGAAAATTCCAATAAGTATAAGCACTGAATAGTGAATATATCATTTTCATAATGCCAATCCCACCAATTATGGTTAACTAGAGTGGAGAGACTAGCTTATAGATTTTCAAACACGAAGGACTAAATTATAAATAGTTTCAAATATCAATACTAAATAGTCATTACTAATTACTAATCAATCAATCAATAAATAAAAACCGAGAAAATGCGGTGTAATGTAATAACTGCCAAAATAAATAGGAAAAAGAATCGAAGGAGGAGTAGAGAGAGGGGAAGGGATTTTCTTTTCATTTCCCTCTCTGTTTCATCGACCGTACGTAGAATAGAGAGAGAGGGGGAGGGGGAGGGAAAAGGGAAGCTTCTCTATGAACCGAACCTCACCTCTGGATTCCACATTTTCTTGTTGAGAAAAAAATTGGACCGGTGAAAGAAGATGAGCGGTGGATGGGAAAGGGTTAGGGGTTCCAGGTCGAGACCGACTCGCGATTCCAGCTCTGGTCTAAGGATGCCTTCTCGGAATGTAACACTCGGCCGAGTCCAGCCTCAAGCCCCTGGTCACCGCACTATTTACTGCAATGATCGCGACGCCAATCTCCCTGTCAGATTCAAGGTCTGTTTGGCTTTTTCTTTGTTTATTCATCAAAATATCTATATTATGTCATGTTTAACTTAATTATCATTTTTAATATATGATATAATATCCAGGGAAATTCAATATCAACCACCAAGTACAACTTCTTTACTTTTTTCCCCAAAGGATTGTTTGAACAGGTAATAATAATTTCCATGGCTTAATGCATTTCTCAGTTTCAAGTTTAATAATTGTAGGGTCTAGAATATATAATGTAATTTTGTTAGTCTCAAGTGTAAGAGTCATTAGGTTGATTCGTTTGATCCTTTTGGTTATCTTGATTCTTGAAAATTCTGTGTTTTTTTTAACACTGGCAGTTCAGGCGGGTGGCGAATTGTTATTTTCTCATGATCTCGATCTTATCAACGACACCAATCAGGTATGTATCATAATTTAAACTTGTTCTAGATAGACCTGCATTGCTAGTAGCTTGCGCAAAGTCTTTCCTGAAAATGCCCTAGGCGAATATCTTTAACCAAATTTTAACTTGTAGTTCGTTCAGGATTACGCACATAAATGCATGTCTATAGAGATACAAAGAAAGGATTTTCTCTTAGCGTTTTCTGAATTGTTTCTTACTCCTTGTTGTTGTATGACTTGGCAGATTTTTACTTTTAAACTTGTAGTGTGTTATTACTTCATGGGAGTTGTAAATTTATGGCTTTTGCTTGATATGCTCCAGGTGGCATAGTTTATGGAGAAAAAAAGCAATAGATCAGCAGAATTAGGGCTAGAAACAAGTAGGAAAGAAGCTGGAACTGCAAATTCAATTCAGGGTTTAATAAAACCCCTAGTTTCTCAAGTTTATTGATGAATAATAGCTTTAAATATGATTTACAGATTGTTTATACTAGGTTTGCTATAAAAAATTTTAATTCTATCCCTAGATTAAACTCCTAAAAAAAACTTTCTAATCCTAGCCATCCAATATTTTGAAGTCACGTGCTAGATGCACGGTTACAAACAATTAAAAAAAAAAAGCATGAAAATTATAAATAACTATAAAAGCTCCTGCGTAACCAAGCTTCTGAAGCAGTTAGCTTACTTCAATTCAGATGTGGGACTTTTTTCATTGTTCTTTGCACAAGTTTTGATCCTGTCCTTAGTTAGCATTTCAGCTTTTTTTGAGTGTTGTTTTTAATGTCATTGTAAGCTGTTTGTTCTTTGTTAAGATTCTGCGTGTGCTATTGTATACTGCTGAGGTTGTTGCACTTTTTGATAACTATCCTCAAGATTTTTCTTAATCCTTGCTTTTACATTTTCTAGTATCTAATATGCATACACATTGTACTTAAGTAGTTTTTTTGATGGTTCAGTCCTGTTAATCCAGTGACAAATGTCGTCCCTCTGACCCTGGTGCTGCTTGTCTCTCTCATTAAGGAGGCATTTGAGGACTGGGTGAGTGTTATTCATGGTTCTTGTGGTTTTCATGCTTTGCCTTTTGATTCCTCTTTCAGAATGATGTGTTAAAGAGTGAATTACATTAGTGTCTTCTTCACTGTTAACGTCAGTGTTGGGAGAAATGCTCACTTCCTATTCTTTTGTTTCTTAATTATGTTCAACAGAAGCGTTTTCAGAATGATATGGTAATTAACAATACCCTTATAGACGTGTTGCAAGATGAGAAGTGGGTGGCTGTTCCCTGGAAGAAGTTGCAGGTTGGAGACATTATCCGGGTGAGTGTGCTTAATTTTGTTGTTATTTCACTGTAAAGATGAATTCTTTGTATTTAATGCCATTATCCCTTCAAATGGGTGCAGTTTGGTCCATGAGCCCATAACAACCCCTCTGTGTAAGGGTACAGGTCCCTGGAGCTTAAAGGCTTCTGTGTGCTGCAATTTTATATTTTCCATTGGATGTTGATGTGCTTTAGGACTAGATTAAGTTTTGAAGAACATTCTGGTAGTTGATGTCATCCTCTTTATGGTATTTTCAGAGTTTCTTTAGGGATGCTTGTCATAACCTCCTTATTATTGGCCCTGCCCTGACTTCTGTAACTTATTTTGTAATGTTGCTATGTCGCCTTATAACATCAGCTTTCATCATTTTCATTTTACCTGCTTTCGTTATTGTAACTATTAGAGGAGTGTATTTAAAACGAAACTTTCCTTGTGCTTTTGCTTAGCACATCTTGTTAAATTATTTGTTAGCTTCTGCTTGGTAGGCTTATCATGTTTTGGGATTTAAGTTTTATTGGAAGGTGGAATTTGGGAACCTAATGAAAAGTACTGCTGTTTGAGCATTAAGAAGTTGCTACTTTTGTGGGAAATAAATCTGCTAAATGGGACCCTCTTAGGCAAAACCCATACTGCTGGAGAGTGTTTTATGGATACGTTATTATTGCTGGCTTTTCCCCCCTTAAATTCTCTTTGTTTATTTGCTGCTGCTATTGTTCTTTTGGTGGTAGTGGTTGGTTTAAGTGACGTAATGCAGCTACAGGTCAAAGGTGACTAGATAAGGCTATACAGATTTTGGATCCTTAACCATTTTGTTCCCTGACAATAGTGAAATTATTGGCTAGTTCTGACTGTTATAAATATTGTCTGTCACCATGTTGCTGTTGTGCTGATTGTGCGAACTGTAAGAGACGTGTGGAAATGCATTTTATGGAAGCACAATTCTCTTCTATTTTCAAAGATGACTTGATTTATGTTGACTATTTATTAGGATTTGGTATTCAAGATTGACTCAACTACCTTATACATATTATATGGAAAATAACTGTCGTCATTATAATCACTATCCATAAAAATTTCTCTGAAAGCTTCTCCTCTCATTATCTGTTCGTTTATAGCTTTATTTTGCATTGATTACAGGTTAAGCAGGATGGATTCTTTCCTGCGGATCTGCTTTTCCTAGCAAGTACAAATGCAGACGGTGTCTGCTACGTTGAGGTTTTCTTTTACCATACTCTGTATAGTTACTATAATAATTGTTGTTGTTTCTGCTGGTCTCCTTATTTCATCGATATTGCCTTGAAACTTGAAAGTGTGAACTGATCAGCTGGTAATATTTATATTTTCATTTATTTTCTTTAATTTGCCTTCTGTTTTCAGACTGCAAATTTGGATGGGGAAACAAATTTGAAGATCAGAAAGGCACTAGAAAGGACGTGGGATTACTTAACTCCTGAGAAAGCTGCTGAATTTAAAGGTTATTTTGGGTTTGCAGGCCACAAATATATGCATCTGGGTGTTTTTACATGCTTAAGGTTTAGAATTACGTGCTTAGGAAACTTTTGTTAATAATGTCAAGAAGTCATTGCACAGACCATATAACTCACAATTAGCTAATATGTGATGGAAGGAACATGTCGATTGCTGATTCCCTCTTCTGTTTTTCAAGGCAGTGATTGTCTTCTGGAGAGAATGAAAGTTAGTGACTAGATAGGGTGTCCTTCAATGTCCATGGACTGTCAGTTTAAGCTCCTCAATTATCATATTTTTGGTAGATTTTTTTTTTCAAACGTAGTTTTCTCCTTGTCCTCCTTATTGTCACATTCTAGTGCTCTATGCACAATATTCATATGTGCTGTGTCTGAAATTGCTAGCCCAATATCTCACACATTGCCTGTGGCTGTACATCAATCTTGACTTAATGAGAAGTGGTTGGTTTACAGTATCTTGTCTTTATTTTGATTACTTATAGTGATTGGTGTTGCATAATTTTACTTGTTTCCATATACTAATTTATATCGCAAATACATATTATGTATTGTTCTCATTTAAGCAATATTCCTTGTCTTTTCTTTCCTGTGTGGTTTAAATTCCACCTTTTGAGCATGGTTGCGTGAATGACCTTACAAGTCTTCCTTTGTTGCTGCAGGTGAGGTGCAGTGTGAGCAACCAAACAACTCACTATACACTTTCACGGGAAATCTCATGTTCCAAAAGCAAACATTGCCTCTCTCACCAAACCAAATTCTTTTAAGAGTATGTTCGAATCCTTCTTCCTTAAACACTATCCTAATATTTATGTTCCTCTTCTTTTGTCTATCACAAAATTAGACAGATTATAATTATTGTACGCTTCTCTTAACTGCTGCATGATTCTCAATTTAAAAGAAAACAAATGGAAAATATCCATTTTCTTAAATCTCTTTGATCAGTGACTTCCTATAACTCTTTGGTGAAGTAACTAATCTAGGATTTGCTTGTTAACCATGTATTTTTTGTTTCCAGGGATGTAGTCTTAGGAACACAGAGTACATTGTTGGTGCTGTTGTTTTTACAGGTCATGAAACAAAGGTCTGTATTACAAATTGCTGTGCAGTTCTTGTTAATCCTTGCTTACCCATATTGCATCTCAACTTCTTTAACAAATGCATGACGGATTCCCTTGTTTTTGATAATTGAGATAGCCCCAGTAGGTTTCAGAAAAGTAATTCTATGTTGACTGTAGGTCCTGACTTAATTTGTTATTTTTCTTCTACAAATGCGGAGTGCAGCAGATTCATTTGATAAAGTAAATTCTATTAATGACCAGACAACTCGAAGGGAAAGGGGAAAATATCCTACAAAAGAAAAGCTACAGATATTAAACCAGAACAGTACCTTTCCTGTTGAATGCTAAGAAAACATATATCAAATAAAGCTTACATTTGAATAGAGAATTATACTTGAGAATTCTCAATAAGAGACTGTACACTGACACATTGAATATTGTAAAAGTGGCGTATATAACGCTTTGCTGTTTATTCCCTCTCCCAAAACCTCTTGGTTGGAGTAAGAACTCTTTATCAATGCTTACCACCAACCACAAGAAGGCAATGCAATGAAAAATGAAGGTGGATATGCGAGTCCCCGCTAATTTTAAACATGATGCTAATGTTTGGCAACAACGCCTTACAGCCTACAGGGTCTTTTATTTGTAACTTGTCAGTATTGACATTTTTTAAGAACCACCTTCTAGATGAATGCTTTATTCTTGGATGGAACCTTGGGTTTCAGACAACGTTGACCAAAGGGAAATGAAGAAAACCGGAGGCTGAAGATGGGTAAAAGGCTTTACAACAAAGATAGACCTGTCCAAGATTTAAGGATTGGAAGTCTGGAAAGGCCCTATTTTGCCTCTGGATGAGTTACTCTTTTCTTTTAGGAATAGTTTTTCTTTAGAAGAATAGAAACAACTTTTGTTATCAAAGCATGCAAATGCTTTATGTTATAATGCTACAAAATCTTGTCATATAAACTCACTTGTTGGTATCTTCCATTTTGTGTCCTTTACTCACACTTTACTCATAATGCTTTATGATGACTTGATTCAATAACAGGTCATGATGAATTCCATGAATGTTCCTTCCAAGAGGAGTACATTGGAGAGGAAACTTGATAAACTTATACTCGCTCTTTTTGGTACTCTGTTCATGATGTGCCTCATCGGAGCCATTGGGAGGTATGGTATTTACTAGCCTTTAAGATTTTTTCTTAAATTGCTATTTCTCTCCCTTTTAAATTGGGCAATAGGTAATGTTTTCTGCTTCATGAAAATCTGCAGTGGCATTTTCATAAACCGGAAGTATTACTATCTAGGTCTTGATAAAGGCGTGGCTGCAGAGTTTAACCCTAGCAATCGATTTGTGGTATTATATGCTTGCTTCAGTTATGTTTTTGTTTTGGCCTTTTCTTCACACTTTTCTCATGGTTTTACTCTCTTTGTTGGATCACTAGGTTGCAGCTCTAACTTTCTTTACCCTAATCACTCTATACTCGACAATAATTCCCATATCTTTATATGTTTCTATTGAGGTAGGTATATTGGATATAATCATTTTCATCTGCTATAGTATAGTGGACATACATTCTTGCTGAATGTGCCATTTTTTATAATGATTTTAAATTCATTTTCAGATGATTAAATTTATTCAGTCCACTCAATTTATCAATAAGGACCTACATATGTACCATGCTGAAACTAACACCCCTGCATTGGCCAGGACTTCCAATTTAAATGAGGAACTTGGACAGGTAAACTGATAGTGTATGCGTCCAGCTAGCTTATTTATTGTCAGTATAGTCATCAATATGAAAATTTTGTATGCAAATTGTATTTTGATGGAGGACTGCCATTGTGAACAATATAATTTGTTATTTTTCACTTCATGCTTTGTGAAGTTTTTTGAATGGATGCTCTTGTCAGGTTGAATATATATTTTCTGATAAAACCGGCACTTTAACAAGAAATTTGATGGAGTTCTTTAAGTGTTCAATTGGAGGAGAGGTTTATGGATCTGGTGTCACTGAAATAGAGCAGGGAGGAGCTCAGCGGAATGGCATAAAAGTTCAAGAAGTATGTATTGCTTGTTAATTTAGAAAAAAAGCCACAATTTGTTATATTTGAGAAAAAAAGATGTTTTTCTTCCTATCAGTCTTTTCTCTATTCTCCATGTGTGGAAATCAGGAAATCTGAATATTTTTGAATTTCTTACAGCTGCGGAAATCTACCACTGCAATTCAGGAGAAGGGGTTTAATTTTGACGATCACAGGCTTATGCGAGGAGCTTGGAGGAATGAACCCAACTCTGATTCATGCAAGGTAGCTCTTTATTCAGCAGGATTATGATGCAATTTCTGTTGCTTTATGCGAGCATATTTCTTAGAAACATTGAGCCTTTTTCTGTGTATTTTAGTTGGAATGATTTGTTGAAAAGAGTGATCTTGGTTTAGGTTATTGTCACTTATCAAATTGATCTTTCTCTTTCTCTTTTTTTTTTTTTTGTATTTCTGATAAGAGTTTTTGTTTGTTATTGCATGGATATGACAGTACCTTGGATGCTCTCTATATATGATTGTTTACTCTTTATTATATGAAACCATTGTTGATGGTAGTATATGATTGCTAAGACTAGTTTGACATAATTGTACTTCTACTTTTATCCACATATGAATGTGGCCGGGAAATTGTCATGATCTTGAAAAAGAGAGTTACAATTTTTTCCCCTCTTGCTTGGATTGAAGTATGATTCACTGGCTTTTGCTTTCTTTTATTCTACTTTTATGTATGTGATCCATAATTCATGGTGTTTCAAGTCATACATCTTCATTTTTTTTGTAGGAATTTTTCAGATGTCTTGCTATTTGTCACACTGTGCTTCCTGAAGGAGATGAGTCCCCAGAGAAAATTACATATCAGGCTGCATCTCCTGATGAGGCTGCTTTAGTTACTGCTGCAAAGAACTTTGGTTTTTTCTTCTACAGGTTTGTGATTGCTGCACTAGTAGATGCTTGCTTATGAAACCTGTGATTAATTGTTGAGGCTAATAGTTGGTTTTTCCTCAGGCGCACACCTACTATGATATACGTTCGCGAATCTCATGTGGAGAAGATGGGTAAAATTCAAGATGTGGCTTATGAAATTCTGAATGTTCTTGAGTTCAACAGGTAAATGCACATCCTTCCTACCAACCAATATTCCATTTAGGAGCTCGTGTTTGATAACCCTAACATCAATTGTAATAATTGTTGTTAATATAGCACAAGAAAGCGCCAGTCCGTTGTTTGTCGATATCCGAATGGTAGACTTGTATTATATTGCAAGGTAATATTTTCTGAAGATTTGTTATATGAGATGGATATACAATTGGAATTCGAGTTGGAAAATGACACCAGGCCTGAAACCTACTTTTTACAGGGTGCTGATACTGTAATTTATGAAAGATTGGCTGTTGGAAATGATGATCTAAAGAAAGTAACCAGGGCTCATTTGGAACAGTTTGGGTCTGCTGGATTACGTACCCTTTGCCTTGCCTATAGAGACTTGAGTCCTGAAACATATGAAAGCTGGAACGAGAAGTTTATACAAGCTAAATCTTCTCTCAGAGATCGTGAGACAAAGTTAGATGAGGTATATATACTGTCTGGACATTTTTGTTTGGTGTTGATGGGTGGGGTTGTGTTTTATAAATGATGGTGAAAACTGATGAATGATCATTAGTTTTATCATCTTTCACATTATAAGCTATACATCAAGTACTTATTATATAGATTTTGCTTTGAAAGAAGTACCTTCATTGCCATAGCTTTTTTCTGGGGGGCCATCAAAAGCTACATGTCTTATCTTTCATGTGAAAACCTTTGATGTAGTATATTTAGAAATTTTTACTAATTTTTGTTTTATTATATGTGATTCAGTAAATTACAGGGTATGTTGGGATGCCAGATGCTAGTGCAGTTTGTTATTATGTGATGAATGTTTGAAAATTGTTATTTGTTAGGTTTCCAACTATTGCAGCATAGAAATGCAATGAGCTTAGATTATGTCATACAAACTCTCGCCAAGTACTTTTTAATGGTAGAATCCTGAACAAGTCAATTCTTTTACAGTGAACAAGTCCTTTTTCCCCATAGCCATCAGATGGTTAAACTTGATGTCACGTTTTATTTGGATGCATTTTAATTCACCCTCTCATATAGCTTGTAAACTTGCTTAGGTTGCAGAACTTATAGAAAAGGATCTTATTTTGATTGGAAGCACTGCTATAGAAGACAAGCTTCAAGAAGGAGTACCAGCTTGTATTGAGACTCTTTCTAGAGCTGGGATTAAGGTTTGGATGCTGACTGGGGACAAGATGGAAACAGCAATAAATATAGCTTATGGTATGTGATTATTCTGTTGGACCAAATTTTCTCTATTTTTTTCTTTGAGATGTGTGGCTTTTCCTTATTTTCCACCTTCAGTTTTCTGAATTCTCTGTGGCTATATCATTCCTGAAGCGTGCAACTTGATTAACAATGAGATGAAACAGTTCATCATCAGTTCAGAAACTGATGCGATTAGAGAAGTTGAAAACAGGGTAAGTAGCATTTCTTAGCCACCTTGTTGTCAGATGCATACCATATTTCGTTGTAAACAACTCATCAATTATGTTAACTGAATTCTTTTTCCAGGGTGACCTAGTGGAAAGTGCACGTTTTATCAAGGAAGAAGTGAAAAAAGAACTGAAGAAGTACCTCGAGGAAGCACAGCACTATTTACACTCTGCACCTGGACCAAAACTAACACTTGTTATAGATGGGAAGTGTTTGATGTATGCATTGGACCCAACTTTACGAGTACTGTTACTGAATTTGAGCTTGAATTGTACTTCAGTTGTTTGCTGTCGGGTTTCTCCTTTACAGAAAGCACAGGTGATTTTTCCCGTGGAAGATTTATCTATTTGACGCTTGTGTTGGGCCCTGTTCTCTTTTTTATTTTGCTGTTCATGCTATGCCTTACACCATAATGAAGTCCTAGAATGTTGTATGAAAAGAAAGTATTATATTATTTTTATCCTCGGGAATAAAGTTGCAAAGCCTATAGTGTCCTTACAAATGCAAAATGGATGTGATTGACTCTTAAAACATTAGAACTATGGTCAATACCTTACTTTTGGCATTCTAACTGGTGGTAAAATGCTGTAAGACACAAGATGATTCAGCTGCGGACTAGATGCTATTCCTGGAACAACTTTTGCTAAGTTTACCAAGAATGTCTGCAAGAGCTCTATCTTGAGTGACAGAAGCTTCTGAAAAGTTGCACTAAAATTGAATTTGCTTTCTCCATAGTAAAAGAGTATTGTGCTAGTGAAAGAGATGGAAAAAGTCCTACCTCAGGCATTATTGCTTGAAGTGGTTGCTTACAAGACTTGAACGTGCAATCTTGAGTTTGTGAAACCAAGCTTTTTAACGCTGCACCTAGTAATTGTTCCTTAATACATTATGTGTAATTATGAATATGAAATATGAATCATTTCCTGGCATTTGGTTCCAACAACTTTGAATTTATTTTGCAGGTAACTAGTTTGGTAAAGAAAGGTGCTCGGAAAATAACGCTCAGTATAGGGGATGGAGCCAATGATGTAAGCATGATTCAAGCTGCGCATATTGGTATTGGAATAAGTGGGATGGAAGGGATGCAAGCAGTGATGGCCAGTGATTTTGCAATTGCTCAGTTTCGCTTTCTTACAGATTTACTTCTTGTGCATGGACGATGGTCTTATCTTAGAATATGCAAGGTCTGTGATTCTACCAATTTTTTGATTTTATGAAAACTAACTGGGCGATAACATTCCTGATGTTTCTTTATTGCAGGTCATCACTTACTTTTTTTACAAGAACCTTACATTCACTCTGACTCAATTTTGGTTCACCTTTCAAACTGGTTTTTCTGGTCAAAGATTCTACGATGATTGGTTCCAGTCATTATATAATGTCATATTCACAGCCCTGCCGGTGATCATTGTTGGGCTTTTTGATAAGGTGCTTCTTCCTTTCAAAACTCATTCGGCAAGAATTTCTCGCATCGGCCATGCAACTGAATGTGGTTATTTTGGATTAAGTTTGTGAAATCAATCACTTAGTGGCATTCTCAATATTTAGAAACAAATTAAACTGAAGTAAAAATACCTATTCAAATTGAGAATAACTACTGGTTTGTTCAGTTTGTTTGATTTTTTGGCATTCTGGCTTCTGGTTTTAGTGAAGGTTCAAATTAAAAAATCTTATTTTATGTAGGTTAAATATCAGTTGGTTGGTTTATCTCCTTGTTTGGTTTTAATTGTCCAAACAGAACCGAAAATGTTTATTTTTTTTAATTGTTTTTAGCTGAATGTTTAAGATAATTGAACTTTAGTAACCAAAATACATCACTTTGCAATTCAGTGCTGACTGAATAATGCACGTAGCTAGCTTGGACTTGTGATTTTCCTTGGGTAATTCAAATTCAGGACAGTGTGTGCGATGCTTAACATTTTGTTACATGCTTCATTTCATATTTATATCTGGAACTCGATTTGTTTTGCCAGGATGTCAGTGCATCCCTTTCAAAGAAGTACCCTGAACTGTACAGGGAGGGAATAAGAAATGTCTTTTTCAAGTGGAGAGTTGTGGTCACATGGGCTTGCTTTTCTGTGTATCAGTCGCTTGTCTTTTATCACTTTGTGATCGCCTCCAGTGCCAGTGGTAAAAATTCATCAGGCAGGATGTTGGGACAATGGGATATCAGCACGATGGCCTTCACTTGTGTTGTAATCACTGTCAACCTGCGTCTCCTTATGATATGTAATTCAATTACAAGGTGGCATTATATTAGTGTTGGAGGGAGCATTTTGGCATGGTTCATCTTCATTTTTGTATATTCTGTTTTACGGGTTAGTCCTTTCCATTGCTTCTGTTCAATTCTCTTGTCCGTCTCCTCTAGGATAATGGAATTATGTACATGCTAACTTGCTCCTCCTTCCATTCACTGTAGGAGAATGTTTTTTTCGTCATATACGTGTTGATGAGTACATTCTATTTCTACCTCACGGTTCTTCTTGTTCCTATTGTTGCACTTTTTGGCGACTTCATTTATCAAGGGTAAGATTCAGGAGTAGCTCGAAGAGTTTCATGTATTCTTTACGAACCAATTGCATTTTCAGATAGTTCTTCTTTTATGGACATTTTCCTGTTGTTTCAACTGTTTGTTGGTTTGTTTGGACACAGGATTCAAAGATGGTTCTTCCCCTACGATTATCAGATTGTTCAGGAAATTCACAGGCACGAGCTTGAAGACAACACCAGTGCAGGATTACTGGATGTTGGGAGCCAGCTTACACCACAGGAAGAAATGAGCTATGCCATAGCTCAATTACCACGAGAGATATCAAGACACACTGGCTTTGCTTTTGAGTCACCTGGGTATGAGTCATTTTTCGCCTCCGAGCTAGGTATACATTCCCCGCAAAAGCCATGGGATGTTGCTCGGAGAGCCAGCATGAAGTCGAAATCAAAGATGCCCAAAAGGAACTAAATGAACAGATTTTTTTTATTATTAATGTACAAATTGTTTTTTTAGGTTCCATTTTAGGGGTCAGTCTTAGTAATCTGTAAATTTAGATCTGTCATGTCTTTTTAGAACCGCGTTATGTTCTCATCATATCTTTTTTTAGTTCTACCTTAAAATATGTCTTTTTAGAACCGCGTTATGTTCTCATCATATCTTCTTTTAGTTCTACCTTAAAATATGTCTGCTTGAGGAATTTTAGAGGTTTTTCGGGTCGCAACGAGTGTACAGTTAATTGGTATAAATTTAACTAAAATGACCATTATCTAGGACTATTTACTTTACTCAAAGTATATTAGTTCCCAACTTGTATGGGTTTTAACTAAGTTATTTAGTAGTTCTATTTATTTTTTAAAAAAATTGTGTAATGTTTTGATTCACGTTTCTTTTTTATTTGTATTTTTTAATGATACTTGTGTTTACCAAAGAAATAATTTATTTCCTAAGCATATCATCCAGTTTCTTAAAAAATTACTTAATTTTTTTTAAATATCAATTTAAATTATATCTTCAATGGTAATTATAATTGAAAAAAACATAGCAGTGGATTATCAAATAGTTAAATAATCTCACTCACAGAACAATATAACGGTTACCATAAAAGCCGAACGCGCTCGCATTTTGGTGTTTTGGATGGAAATATTTAAAGAATAATTCTGTGTAAATTGGATGAAATCTTTTAACCATGATAGGGATGATTATCAGTGTTCGATGCTTGTTTTTTTTAACTAAAATCTCGAGTTGAAACTTTGTGAATGAAATATATTATTGTTGGAAGAACAGGTTGACCCAACTTAATCAGATTAGTCAGAATTCAATAAGCTTTTAGATACTAGAGTTTTTTTTTTTTTTTAAAAAAAAATGATAGAGGGATGACTATATCTAATAATAATTATATTCAAAATAAAATTGATAAAAAAGAAATTAAGACTTAAATTGATAATGGAGTAACATGTTAGGAGCTAAATGGTTTTCATGTTGCTTTAAGGTTTTCCCATTGGTTTATTATCACTCCAAATTGAGTAATATGGGAATTTTATCCATTAAATAAGTGGATTTCATTGAACACCGATTGCTCTTCAGAAGATAATAGATCGTTGACATGCGCGGGATTGACATTCTGTAAAAAAATACATCAAGGTCTTACTATTATTTTTCTAGTAAAAAAACTTAAATAGTGTGGAAATTGATTAATTATAGCTTGTTAACTTGACGGGTTTAAAAATAACTTGGATAATCGGTAAAATTATAGTTTGACTGAAAAAAAAATTCAAAACAATATTCTTTTAAAAATATATATTAAAATGACATGACAACATATTGAATCGACCGGGTTATCCTGCCAAATCCATGATCCGAATCATGAGGTTATGATAACCCCATATAAAATAAATCAAAATAAATTATAAAGCTCAATTTTCAATAGATCTAATGTTGAAGGGTGAAATTGAAAAAAAAATCAATTAAAAAAATAACAAAAAAAAACCGAGTCAACTTAGGTTAGCATGTTAAACCCGTAACTCAGGTCATGAAACCAAGATAACATTATAGAAAGAAAATCAAAATAAATTATGAAACTCAATTTTTAATTCACCCGTTATTGAATGATGAAATTAAAAAAAAATCAATCTAAAAATAGGGACACAATAAAATAAACCAAGTCTATCTTGATTAATTCGTAAAAACTATTGATCCAAGTCATGAGATTGGAATAACCACTTAAAAAAAAAACATAAAGTTTAATTCTTAATCAATCTAATGTTGAAAAAATATTAATAAAAAAATAATAAAAACTCGAGTTAACTATGTTAATATGTTAAACTTGCGATACAGAGACAAAGATATTTATATAAAAAATAAATTACGAAACCTGATATTCAATAAATTAAATATTAAATAAAAAAATAGGAGAAAAACAAAAAAATTACAACGAATAATTTCGTGTGAGGTGATGTAACAATATTTTTTAAGCTTTTGTTAATAATTAATTGATAATAATGCATTAAGAAATTATTAAATATACCGGTACTTCTCCCTCTTACATCAATAAACATAAATAAGAGGCCTATCATAAAAAAAAAAAAACTATTTATAGATTTCACCTTTATATGAGATAGGAAAATACAACCTTTCCAAAATATTGAATAATTTATCGACACGCATGTTGTTGTTGTTATATGAAGTACTAGATCGATTATACGTTGCATCTATGAATTAATTTTTTTTTAACTGATTTGTTTTTTTGCTAAATTACAAAGTTGTAACTTTAATACATTATATACTAACTTAAACATGATAGATTTTATAAATAAATATTGTATAGCATCATATAAATTAAAAAAAAAAACTATAATAACGATGATAGATGAAAACAATATTGATTATATATAATAAAAAATAATATAAATTATATCATGGACCTCGCCTAACAGTTTAAGTTACTGAGTAGAGATGATTTTTTAATATGGTATCAGAGTCTTGATGACCAAGAGTTCTCGAGTTCGAATCTCATCATTCCTAGTTATTTGATAAAAATTAAGCACAATATAATATAAGTCTGTGCAAGTTTTAAATTCAAAGGACTTTTACTTGAAAGAGTATATTAAAAAAAATATAAATTATATTCTAAAATCTTACTTGACAATATTGAAAATTTACAGTACATTTTCAAAGAATTGGAGAAAACTTCTACACATGGAATCATTAAAAATGCAGCAAACCACTTTAAATTATGCAAAATACTCTCTCAATACAGAACACAACGACCACTACTTAGAGCCTGTTTGGCTCTGCGGCTGCGGCTGCGGCTGCGTTTTATTTAAAACACAGTTGCAGCCGTTTGGTTAAATAAAATTATGGTATACTGTTCATTGGATCCCATTTTTTTTCTGCGTTGGAAACGCAGTATTTGCAAAGCATCTATTCCATGCTTTTTTTGCACTGTTCACGTTAATTGCACTGTTCATGAACAGTGCAAGAAAATTGCACTGTTCATGTTTAAAATAGTGAACAGTGCAATTCTCTTGCACTGTTCACTTGCACCGTGTGGACTTTTTTTTTTTTTAAGGTGTGTTAATTTAAAAAAAAAAACTAGTTTAGAGTGAATTTTATACATGATAATATTTTATCTAATTTTATTACACGCTAAAAAATTATGGAAACTGTAGTTCTTGTCAGATAAATTTTGTACGTAATGGAATTGTAGATAGTTTAATAGAATAATAAATTTTTTTATGTATATAAAGTATGATTTATTTCATGATGTTACTGCAATAGTTAAATCCACAATATTTAAATTAAAAACCATCAATATTAATTTATATTTTTTAAAATTATTTTAGAATCTCAATTTCAAAAATATTCTTAACCAAATACATTAAACTACTTTTTCTTTAATTTTAATTTCAACCATAGTTTTAACCAAACATCTATTTTTTCAAACCAACCACAATTAAAAATACTTTTTATAAAATATTTTTTTTAAAATCACAACCACAACACAACCACAACAGCTACCATAATACTAAACACACCCTTAACCTGTACGTATAATGAAAATGGAATACATATGTTATTCTCCTTGACTCGAAAGGAAAATGGTGAAAGGAAGCCGCAGTTTCCATCATTTCTCGTCGAAGCTTTATATATGGGAGAAGTTAGAGCAGCATACATGTTGTAGCTGATATTCAGGTATTGTTTTTTTTTTTGCGGTGTAATTAATTTTTTTAGTGTGTTTAGATTGTTTTGATATATTAATATTAAAAATAAATTTTAAAAAAATAAAAAATTATTTTTTTAATATATTTTTTTAAAAAAAAACATTAAAAAATAATCTCTATCCGGAAACTTAAACAGTGAATTATTAAACAGAACAGATCGGTCACCCAATATTACCTTGAAGAAGAAGCTGGCCGGCGATATATATATATATATTATGCTTTGATCAGTGAAGCATTGGATTCTTCGAAACACACAACTTTTTTGTTTCTACTGTGAGATTCAAATGGTATGGATAAGACAAAATGTGCTATATGCTTTAGCCTTATCGACTAAGCTTGCATATATATATATATATATAAATAATTACTTTCTTGTTTTGGGGTTCAAAAACGAAATATTAATTAATATATGAATTATACATCTAATTAATTAATTTAGCAAATTTAATATGTTCCCTTAAGATGATATATTTTCATAATTCTTCTAAATAAAGGGTTTAAATTTAATTAGCACTTCCAACTAAGAGCGGTTCAAGTGACTAAGGCATATTTACGTGGACCATGCCGGGCTGAGTTGTAAAGTAGATAAAGAGATGTGGTCACTGTAGATATATTATTATTATTGCATGTATGTCATTTTTTTTAATCTTCAGCCAGCTTTATATATATATATATATATATAAAATAACGGTTGATATCTAGACCAGTTTATATATATTTTAATTAATTTTTAAAAATTTTAAAATTAATAATTAGATAAATATTCAATAACTTT
>Ga0325402_1000239_pt1 | contig 33340 bp, 26 predicted proteins | sample PopdelMetagenome_22_FD_207212 | JGI IMG/M metagenome (GOLD analysis project Ga0325402, IMG submission 207212) | Populus deltoides microbial communities from Bellville, Georgia, United States - Xylem-PdKOR-R3 | ecosystem: Host-associated > Plants > Phyllosphere > Stem > Wood/Secondary xylem... | reverse complement strand
TTTCACTTTGAGCAAATTTCTGTCTGGTAAGATATAAATTTTTCTCCAAAGGGTATGTTCATTTACCCCTTTTATTAAGGCCTCTAAAGCTATTGACTCAAACAATTCTTTCACCTTGAGCATCTCATCATTGAACCTCTTCAAATATGCCCATCTAGACTCGCCCTCTTGTTAGGTAATACCAAATAGTTCTATAAAGCTTTTTTTGGCGGGTATGCTGATATTGAAGCATGCCATTAGCTTAACACACAGGTCACTGAACCCATCAATGAAGCTTAGCTCCAAATTATTGTATTGTGTCTGCACAGACCCTTGGAAAGTTGTAGGGAGGATTTTGCATATTGAGGCATTGTCTTAGATGACTAACTTAAGCTATCGCGTACATTCTGTATAGTATTCCTTGGGTCGGCTAGACCATCATAGTTGTCCAGACTTATTTTTCTGGAAATGTAGTTCTTAGGGAGTCAATTGTTCAATACTCATTTGGACAAGCGAGAACCCCTTTACTGATGATGGTTGTAATCATTCTCTTAGGTATACTCATGTATATATCTTCTTTTAGTCCTTTTTCTGTTAGAATATTGGGAGCATAGTTTTAAAACCTGACTTGACGGGTCAACCTAAGACTCGGCTGACCCGGGGCTGGAACCAGGCCGAGTTTAAGAAAAAATAAGGGAAGTTAAAACCCGGGTGACTTGACAGGTTGACCCGGTGACTCGGTTGACCCTACAAAACCCAGTAAAAAACCTGGTTGCAACCCGTTGACTATTTATTTTTTTAACCAAAATGATGTTATTTTGATTTATAAAAAAAATTGAGGTTGACATGGGCAAAACTCGTGACCCCGGCCTTGGGCCGAGTCAACCACCGGACCGTGTTTAAAAACTCTGTTTGGGAGCTTAAGAGTTTGACATGGAATGATGGTTACTGTAATTGGTGTCCATCTCACGGTAGCTAAAGGGAGGACATTTAGAGTACTAGTTTTGTACACGAGTATCGCAATGACATGAGTGACCCCTTATGAGACTCTTAACATTGTCATTATGTTTAGTCTTCAATGAGTAGTGTAATTATTTACGAGTGCTTGGTTCGATCGGTGACTGTGGTGCTGAGGCGTTTTATGTTACCGAGGGTTCAATATTTGTCAAGGTGAAAATGTTTGATTTTGACCTTGGGTTGTCAACAGGGTCCGAGTGAGGAGTTGTACCTGACTGATGAGTTGTTGAAGGTCTAGTTGGGTAGAAGTGTTCGTGGTAACAAGTAGATTTATCTTGCATCCTGACCTAGGTGTTTCTTGGCTGTATACAATAAAATGACTTGAAAATGTCAAAAACACGTTTTAGAAACTGATGACTTTTTATCAATTCCCACAGACGATGATAATTGATAAGTTTCAAAATCCAAGATATTTAGAAATAAGGCTAATATGTTGGATATAATTAGTTGATCTTTTAGTTCAAGTAATATAATCCATTCTTCATAGGCAAGGTATTTGGTGATTTGATATGGAAAGCCCCAAGGAATGGTAAGTGGTAGCCGGTGATGCATAGTAAAGCAAATGTCCGATAACTATGATAGTAGTAGGTGGTGTCTGGATCCAAATACGCTACGCTCGGGCATGATAGCCCGAACCCAAAAGTGATTTTTGAGATAATTTTTTGGATTCATTTTATTTGTGCCCATCACTAATAATGAGATTTAATAAATAATCGAAGGATCCCAATCCAAATCACAGTTATCACTTTATTTAAGTACTCTTTTTGAGATACCCTGAACCTAGCCAAAAGATTAAAGCAGTAGCCTCTATACATACATACATGTATAGAATAACGTGATGTCATTATGCTTGTAAATTGATTATTTTCCTTTTTCATTCCAAGTTAAAATATCCATCTTGCCCATAAAACTGAGTTAATAAATCAATTTTATCATAAGAAAACTGATGAGGGATGGAATTGTTAAGACCAAGGGAAGTACATGGGGGAGAAACCACTAGCTAGATCCTGGAAGCAAGGATATGAATTATCTGTCTGTTTAATAAACATAAGAGTTGGGGACTGAATTGCAGTTATCCCTACATATTTGTGCTCAATTAGAACTCCCAGGTCTCCACCAACCAAGACTTTTTCTTAATAAAAAAGAATGATGTTTAGGATGATATGATTGTGAGGACTTTAGTTTGGAGTAGGATTCTGTTCCTTTCCTAGATATTCCCACACCTATATACCTTTACCCTTAATATACGACATAGAAACCAACTCTTATTCCCTCACTCCCTCGGCTTGGACCCCTCATCACTTCGTTTTGGCCCTCCCTCCTAATTAACGAGCTAGCCCCACATCAATATATCCTCAACTTTGAATATTCAGTATTCTACTAAAGAAATATTGAAAACGGAGATCTCAATCAATATGGAGATTAACCCTTCACTCCACCTAGCTTACCAGCCCGCACCAACGTTAACTGGTTAATTTGCCTTTAATTACTTTCCTTGGTACTTATTGCCCACCAACCCAAGGATTAACGCAGTTAAGTGGCCGGCCCGAGTCTCACCATACAAGCAACCAATAGCATCGCATTGAGAACAAGTCCGTGTATGATCGATGCAGGCAATAGTATTGTTTTTTGATTCAGTACCATGAATATGTTGGGAACGAAACCCAACCCAACATCTCAGAACATTCATTCGATAATGGAATAACATAATAATTAAACTCCTCTCTCTCTCTCTAGTATTTATAGTTTAGAATTCCGAAGGTGGCAAATTGAAAACCCTGATGGGATCTCCCATTTCCTGTTAGGAATAATACAAGTAATATTAGAGATCGATGGCTTCGGACATTGGATTCTGTCAGGACCAATCCAAATATCTAAACATTTAATAAATACTATGTAGTTTCGGGCAGTACTCCAGTATATACATCTGTGCATGTGAAATTCTTCGAAAAAGACAACGTCCATAGCTAGGGTTGGTGGCCACCGGTTAATTATGACTAGTGTAACTTGCATATTTAATTTCAAGAACGCGAAATTATATTAAGTTGAAGGGAATTCATTTGTGAAAAAGTATCGAGGCCCACCACTCACTCTGTTTATATATTAACTTCCTTGTTGTTTGTGTCATAATAGTAAGTTGGAACTGTATTTTCTGTGGCCCAGTGAATGGTTCAGACGTGGTTTGCATCAAGAATGTTATTTTTGTTTTTTTTTTTTTTTGTTTTATTTGAAATGATCAAAATATTTTATATTAATTTAAAAAATAAAATAAAATCAAATAATTTTCATCTCATTTTAAATCTCGGCCCGTTTCAAATTTTTTGGCTAGATTTCAGCCGGAACATTCCGGTTTCATTCTATATATTCCGTTCTGCTCTTGAAAAGTCATTGAATTAAATTGAACTTTGTTTAATTTAATTAATTAAACCACCCAAATATAAAAAACTATTTTTCATTATTATTTTTAATAACAATGATATTAATAATAATATTGAAAATTATTATTACTATTTTCATCAAGAATGATATTAATTTTTTAAAATTAGATTTATCACTAATATATATGGTTTATATTCATGTTGTTTTTTTTATGTTTATATTTTGTAGGAATTTAAGCAAAACAAGGGGTACTTTAGATTCCATTAGCCTTGATAACATTGACCTAAATTTATATTTAAAATATTTACGTTAAAATATTTTACTTTCATAATATTTTGATATTTTGTTTAAGTTGAATTACTTTAAGTTAAATATCTATTTAATCTTCACTATTTAGAAATATTTTAAATTTTGAAATTATATTTGTTTGGCATTGTGTTTGTATTGCATAATTTATAATTAATTTATCGTGAATTTGAATTAATTTTGTTGAATATATATATATATGAACAGTACAGTCCCGAAACGGTACGCCGAAACACTCCGAAACTAAAATATTTTATTCCAATTGAAAAAACAAAACACTTACCAAAACAAAATTAACAACCTTGGTTTGCACATCAATTATTAAGTAGCCATGAGATCATGAATGTTGGATCATAAATATATGCATACTCAATCCAAAGACTACTATTGTTATGGTTGGTGAGCTAGCACTGGAATTATATACCAAGTCTTTGATCAATACATAGCAGCAGCTCATCATCATGATCAACCGGTAATATCATAATTTTTAACATGAAGAGTCTTTCACCCCAATTAGTCATCTAAAGAAGAAGTGCTGGCTGTGTGAATTATCATATGCATCCTCTATGTTGGGTATGCATATATGGTATATATGTGCCCTTCACCACAGACAACTCTCTCTCCTCTCTCTAGTATTCCTGCAAGGCAAGGCAGACAGGCCTTTTGTCACGATGTTAGCTAGAGACCACCGATATTAATACTCTGTAGTAGCACCACAACACATAATTGAATGCTTTAGTGTTCATATCTGCTGGCTCTCACATGGGGTTTCAGATAGATAGATCAGAGAAACAGTGTTATTTTCAGTTGTCATAATTGGAGCAATCTTGACAAATATTTACTTGTAGTTCACCATAACACCACCACCAGAGCCTGATTCGCTTCTCTTCCCTTCTGCTAGCTATATTTCATATCATCAGGACTACTTCTGTTCCCATTCAAAGCCTTTTCTTTTTTCTTCTTTCAAGGAAAGGAATTTCTGTTAATGTTGTATCATCATGCATGTGTCTAATTGGTCCAGGATCGGCCATGTTAGTTGTGGATGAGCTTAACTCTCAAGTACCATAGCCATATTACTGGTATTTTCTTTTATCTGAATCCTCATTCCCCAAAATTTAACTTTATTTCTTTTTGTGCTTCTCCTCAATTCATTAGTGTTAAAATATAATTCAACGCATCATTGTAGATTTTTCTTTTGAGCAGGAAATAAATTAAAGAGGTACAGTAAGCAGAGAGCTTGGATTGAATCTTCTTGTATTGTTTACTTCCCTAGCTGCCCTGTTTCATTCAACAGACTATTGTTGACTGTTTCTTGAGTTCATTTTCTGTCCTTTTTTTCTTCAATACAAAATGCTAGCATATAGAAACTTTCAACAACTTGGGGATACAAGAAATTTCTCCTGCCTTTGCTATAATGTTATCCAGTTCTTAATTATAGTTTTAGTTTCTTAATAGTTTCAGCCATTTCTAGAAATTGAAGCACTCAATCTTTATTATTTCTGAAAGTCAAGGTTCTTGTTCATACTAGACTATTTCAACTGTTTATAGACTACAGTTCTCTTGTTCAGTTGCCGAGTGTGAACTTAAAATAAAGGGCTGGAGGTCATGTAGATGAATGAAACAAAGAAACCATATATGTGTTTTCCACAGACTAGTCTTGACAAGCAGAGAAGATGGATTCGGGAAAATCTATTAGAAGTCTAGCTGTATCCCTTCATTCTCTACTTGGGCTGAAGGCACATCTGACTTCCAACTGGGTTAAATCAGTTTCTGAAATAATAAAAACCCTTCCATCTGAAAAATCAGTTGACATGCAGCCAACCAAGTCTGATACGGATGATGATGGTGATTCAATTTCAAAAATACAAGGTAAAAGAAAAACCCTCGTTTTTTTTCTTCCTAAATCTAGATGCTCCCGTGTCCCTTATTCTTCTTATATTTACTGCTCACTCTTCTATAAATTTTTTCTGTGAACAGATGAACTGACTGTCTTGAATAACCACATAAACCAACTGAACATAAAGAGGAGGCAGATCCTAAATGAGTTCTTGGACTTGAAAGGTTAGTCAGGTTTCTTTACTGTGATTCAACGAGCATAAAAAATTATCAAGTTGTGCAGCGAACAGCCATAAATTGAGACTTGGCTTCTACGAAATCATGATCATGTTTTTGTCACCTTAATATCGACTGATAGCTTGAGTAGAGGCAGACAAGTTGCTGGACTGACACTTCACGCCATTCCAACAAGTCATTGCATGCATGATTGCTTTCAACTAACTGAAAAGCCAGGATAGATTGTTTTCAGGATATGCCAAAGCTGATTACAATTGTATACATGCTCATCATATTTGTCATTGCAGGGAACATCCGTGTATTTTGTCGAATAAGACCTATCGCATTTGGGGAGAATTTAGGTCATTTAAGACCTGTTGTAGCATCGAATTCAAATGAAGTTGTTCTAAAGCTTATGGAGAATAAGAGCAAGAGTTACAATTTTGACAAGGTTTTCCACCCAGGTTCATCCCAAGGTGCTTGACGAAGATCAAGTCTCTCTGGTTATTTCGTTTCTCATTCTTCCTTGAACAAAAAGCAAGTAGAAAGCTATTTTATCTTCAATTGACATGACCATGCTTTAATAGTTGGAAATTTCCAGATGAAGTTTTTACAGAAGTTGAACCCATCATCAAATCAGTCATTGATGGTTACAATGCCTGCATTTTTGCTTATGGGCAAACTGGCACAGGAAAAACTTTCACAATGGTAAGAACTAACTGTCTAAGATTTCACTCGCAACATATTTAGGTATTTCAGAGGTTATTTGTTACACAGCCCTTTGACTAGAGTCCTAACGGCACACACTATGCTGAAGACAAAAATTCTACATGGATTAAGGTATTCAATCTACGTTTGACTCTTCTAACTGTATGTTGTTCTTGATTTCATAAATCATAGGAAGGTAGTGCAGATACTACAGGCATAGTGCCACGGGCTATTGAGGCTCTGTTTAAGCAAGCAGTGGATTGTAACCATGCATTTCTCATCAGTTTCAGTATGCTTGAGATTTACATGGGGAATCTAAAGGACTTGCTTGTCCCCAAACCAACAAAAGCTACAGACCCGATGCCACCTTGGTAAGTTTAACTAGCGAAATTGCTAGAATTAACAGAAGGTTTGTTCTCTTTAAGAGTCCACAAAGCTAATCTACCAGTCATTGGAATCAATGTAAGAAACAGGTCATAAATCAGTAACTAACCTGCCTTTGCAGAACAGTAAATTCTCAGATCATAAATGTTTTCTAGGCACGGGGTTATCTAGCTGCATTTTTAATCATTTTAAATGTATTAAGGCGATCCTTCCTAACACGATCCAAAATCTCTAAATACAGCCTTTCAATTCAAACAGATCCAAAGGAAGGAATTGAAATCGACAACCTTGTGGCCATTAAAGTGAACGACTTCAACCAAGCTCTGAGGCTGTACAGATTGGGTTGCCGATTCAGAACAACTGCCTACACAAATTCCAACCTGACATCTAGCAGATCTCACAGGTAATCGACTTTACCTGATTAGACTGTTGTATGTCAGTCAGTGCAGTTCAGCACGAGAATAGAGCTTGAAAAACAGCCAGTCGTGCAGTTGTCTTGATATATGTACTGATTCCAGAACATCCTTTGAGAAAAGGCAGTTACTATCCTCTGTTCTAATCTTGTTTCTTATATATTGCTCACAATAGCATGATACGGGTAGCAATAACTTGCTTCGATGCTGCTGAAAGGCGACGGGAAACAAATAAATTATGGTTAGTTGACCTCGGGGGAAGCGAGCGTGTATTGAAGACAAAGGCATGGGGCAAAAGACTCGATGAAGGGAAAGCCATTAATTTGTCACTCTCTGCTCTTGGGGATGTGATTAGTGCCCTCCAAAGGAAAAGGCACCATATACCTTACAGGTAACAGTGAGCTCACCAAACACTCAATTTCTTGGTATATGAGAGTTTGGCTTTTTGGCCATTCAACCCTATTTCGTTCATATCTTCCATCAAAGTAAGAACCCGCACTTGGTTGTTTAAAATAGTCATAGAATTGTTACTAGTTCTTATGGTTTCTCCAGAGTCCCAACTAAAATCTAACTTATGGTTTTACTCTTGACAGGAATAGCAAGCTGACACAAGTTCTTAAAGATTCCTTAGGTAACTATCCTTAATCATGTCCACACTCCTGTCTATGTAATTACAGCCGCTAACCAGACGCGGGATGTTCTGTTCTCATCTCTGTTTAAGTACCCTACTAATTCTCAAGCAACAATTTATATCAGAGTTAATTCTCTCATATCTGTTATATATTCCTTTCATGATATGTGACTTCTTGAAGAAAATAACTCATTGTCATACAGACCATCTTCTTCATTTCCATCTAAATATTCTTTGCTAATGTAGTCCCCTCCGCGGCTATCCTCAGGTGATGATTCAAAAACAATTATGCTGGTCCATGTCAGTCCCAAAGAAGAAGATTTGTGTGAGACCATATGTTCTTTAAATTTTGCAACAAGGGTGAAAAGCGTTCATCTAGGAAATGAGGATACAATTGTAAGTAGACAAAAAAAAAAAAAAACTTTGATTAAGATTGTGCTTATTACATTACCATCATGCAGCGAATAGCAAGTACTGAGTCCGAAATGCATTAAGTAACCTGTTAATGGAATTTGCTTAAATGATGTCAAATTATAAAATTTAACTACGTCACTTGTTAGTAACTCCAGAAACTCTTCCACGACTATGTTTTGAGTCCAGAAGAAGTGTGTTAAATATAATCTCATGAACATAATTAGATTTTCAAATTCTATTGAACAATCTAAGTGAAGCAAGTAAAATAAAATAATAGATGAACTGACCAATGAGGTGAACGTTTGATAATCAGGAAGCTAAAGAGCAAAAGGGAGTTGCAATGGCAGATCTGCAGCAAGAGATGAAACATATTGAAGATGAACGGCTGCTTGTTAGAAGTGACATTGAGAAATTAAACAAGAAATTAGAAAATCTAACAGGGACAAATCCATCGTCTGAGGAGCAACTGGAGGCATTCCATTCTTTAATCAAAGAACAGCTTACAAAGAGCAGGATAGTAGATATTACAGTGACTCCCTTATCAAAGGTACCAAGATTTATGAGGCCAACCATTTGCAGCAAAAGAAAATCTGGGACGGGGCATCAAACTTCTGAAGGAAGAGATGACACAGTCCTGACAAGAAGGAGAAGACCAACATCTCATCGCGCAGAGTCTGTGAGTTTCCCTGTAAAGGATCATTCAGAATACAATTCAGACCGCAGCATTTCCAGATCTAGCTGTTTGGCTGAGTTGAACATGAAAATTAGTGCTGATAATGCAACAGAATGCAGCCAAGACGCATCCGAAACTGATTTTAAATCTAATGGTCTCCAAGAACAAGAAAGAGCACCAGGAAGTTTGATTAGTCAAAAGGTTGGCATCAGTCACATCCAGAAAAATAGCAGTAGACAGGTGAACAAAATTAACCATATCAAACTTTCGAAGGTTGATAATTGGCTGCATCTACAGAAGAGTGAATCCACTCTAAGTAGTTGCAGTCAAAGGACAAAACGGGTTTTAGCTGTTCCAATTCCTGAGAGGAAACATAAGACTAATGTACAGAGCAAAGCAGACGAGAAAGTGCAAGACTATTTGTATACAAAGCAAGAAGTTGTCAACCATGATAAATTAAATAATCATGCAACTACAGGGGCAGTTGGAAAGCCCATATCAGAAGTGGTCATTGAAAAACCACTGAAGATGTTAAGAGATTTATTTAATGAGGACTCAAGATCCGATGTTACTACTCCATTACAGTCAACTGGAGGGGAAACAACGATACAAGTACAGCATTCTGTGGATGGCTCATTAACAGGGGATAGTGAAAATGACACCTCTTCTCCACCAGATGAGTGTTCTCCTAGACTTGAAGAATGTGAGGATGGCAACGGGGTCGATGCTATGTCAATTACACAGGCACCAGAAGGAAAAATACAAAGTTCAGATTGTTTCCTGCTAAAGAACAGTGGGTGCAGTGAATGTTATCCATCTGAGTTATATACTACTTCTGTTTGTTCAAAAAGAGATTCCGGTGTCTCCTTTTCCATGTTAGAACTGGAATCATGCTGTCAGCAAGCACCCACTGAATCAAATATGGAAGACAGTGAAACTCAAGGTTTTTACTCCTTTCAGCCCTCGGAAAAAGAGACAAGACATGGCCTTCTTCAGTTGAAATCTCAGAGAGCTTTATTTACGAACAGCGAAAATCATGAGGACTTAGCTGTGCCCTTTCGTAAACCAGAAGGAAAAGTACAGAACACAGGTAAAACTTAAATGTCTAAACTAAATATTTCTCTCATGTCTTGATCATGTTCATGGTTATAAATGGAGCAATGGCCAGCCTCCAAATCCCCCCCCCCTTTTTTTTTCTTTCTTTACCATTTAAAAACAAAACCTCTAAGGTAACTTCCATGAAATAAAAACCAACTTTTATCTTATGGTTATTCCTATTTAGTAAGGTTACAGTTCATCTTCTTACAATTAGCTCATGTTTTGGGCAGGAATATGCCATGTTGTTAAGCAGAAAATCGAGATTTTATGCTCCAGTGCTCTTCTAGGATTAGGACTTTATAACCTGGGATTTGACCATGATTTCTTCTATGGTTTAATGCTTTGAAGCAGCTCCAGTGGATGACGACCTGTGTAATGTATATATTTATTTTTCTGTCTGTATACAATATGCCCATTTCAATTTTACTATCCCTGGCAAGGCTACAACAGTGGGATGTCCTAGAAGCTATCTTGCGTAAAAAAATCTTATGCTGTGAGTCCAATCTGTAATTTATTTATTTATTTTTCCTGAACGAGAACTCACAAAATGTAGCAGCAGCATTATTTAAATGGAACTACATAGGATTTTGGAGGGAGGAGTGTCAAACAAGCTGATTATCTGTCAACTCACTTGTCTTTTTAAAAGAAAAGGGAACCTCAATATTAACAGGCTCATTGTGTTTTAATCATTTTTGCAACTGAACTTGCCAACTCTGCATACCTGGAATTATATTTAGCACAAGAAACAAAGCATTGGAAGCAGGAAGGGAAAAGGAAAATTGATATGTGTGAACATGAAAATCTACCAACAGGCCAAGAAAAATATGCAGATTTTGCAAAGACACAACTCCTTGCTGAGAAATGAGATGTCGAAGCCATTCCCATGTCAATGTGAGTATTATTGCTTGACTGCTGAACATGTGAGGTAGGGCAGGCTTTGAGATGGTTACAGCATTTAGTTATCCAACGCCACCGGAAGTTGGATTAGTAACCTTTAGAAGTAGAATTGCATCCTATATTTTTTTTGAAGGAAAAAAGAAGAAGAGGACAGGAGTGGGCTGGATTGTAATAAATAAGTAACAGCAATGCATAGATTGGGTAAACAAGACAAGGGAATTGTGCAAATTAAGGGCCCTGCTTGCTCGCCAACTCCAAGCGAGCAGTTAAATAAATAAATAAAAGCCTTGTCTTGTTGTTATTTTAGTCGTTCAGTTCAGTCCTTGACTTGAGTTGAGTTCAAAAGAGTTTCACTGAGTTGGAGGAGGGAGACATCACTTCACTGCACTTTTCACAGAGAGGGAGACACAGAGAGTAGTTGTTGTAATTTTATTTTACCAGACAGACTAGACTGGCTGTCTTATTATATTTTCCTTATTTTTTTTTTTAAAAAAAACCAAATGAAAATGGGGCCAAGTCAATGGTATGGTGGTTCGTTCACTATCCCTCTTGCTTCAGTTTCTCTTTTTCCCCTTCCCCTCTTCTCTTCTCTTCTCTTCTCTCTCCGAACCCTAAACCAAAATTCCATTACGCCATCCTCCTCCTCGATCTTCCTCCTAAACCTCTAAATTCCACATCTTACTCTTCTTATTGTTGTTCTTGCTTTTGCTGCTCCTGCTCTTCCCGATTGGAGTGTGTGGCAATCTATCGTTATCTTTCAGATCTACCTCCTCCATCACCAGTCCTTTTTTTTTTTAAATCAAAATTACTTATTATTATTTAGTAGACTAGATGGAGGGGAATTCTGGTGGAGGTAGTGGCAGTGGAGCAGCAGCAGCGGGTGGAGGAGGAGGAGGGAATGATGTTGAGCTCATGTGTAAGACTCTACAAGTGGAACACAAGCTTTTCTATTTTGATCTAAAAGAGAATCCTCGGGGTCGTTACCTGAAGATATCGGAGAAGACTTCAGCCACCAGGTCCACCATCATCGTCCCCTTCTCTGGGATTTCTTGGTTCCTGGATCTCTTCAATCACTACGTTGATAATTCTGCTGATGATCAGGACCTCTTTAGCAAGGAATTGCAGCTCGACACCAAGGCATTATTTTTAATTCCCACTCCTTCTCTGTTACCACTATCTCTAATCACCAATAGCGTTACCATTCATTCCAAATTCCAATTAATTAATTCCCATTTCCATTACTGTCAGGTTTTCTACTTTGACATTGGTGAAAACAGAAGGGGCCGCTTCTTGAAGGTACACTGTTCCCCCTCCAAAATTTAAATCATTGCTCCCCACATAATAAAATAAAACTATGCTATGCTTCCTATTTTAATTGCTTTTAATAACCACATTAATTCTCAATCTATTTGCTGTGACACTGTGCTATGCTATGCTTCTTATTTGTTGCTGTTAAGCAGACCCGACAACAAGCCATGCTTATCTATACACAGCCTTTTATGCTCCGTGGAATGGTCTAGGGTTTAAGGTTTAGAGAGAGATTATGTCGTTACCTGGTACTTATTTTTATCTATCCCAACATCGGATTGAGAGGGCTTGCCACCTCTTAACCTCCTACTTCAATAAAATATCATTCTGCCACTCTGTGGGCTCTTCTTCATGAAGCAGCTGCCGAGACTACAGCTCCTTTTACTCTTGTCATCTCCTAGAAATTTATTTACCCAGGATAGAAATAGGATAAGCATTTCTTCTTTCACTCCGCTATGATGCAACAAGAGCCTTTATATGCACTTCATTTACCCATATTCCTGAAGATCTGAGGGTGCTTTTATTTCCCTTCTTTTGGTTGCCTCTAGCTTGTTCTTTTGGAGAAACTCATTCTCCAAAATTTTGTATATTTCCCTCCTTCTAGTTGTTATTTATTTTTTCCTCCAACTAATAACTAGTTCCTATATAATAACAATGCTGTACTTGAAATTAAGGCTAACCTAGGCGCTGTCTTTGAGAACTGTTAAGAACATACACATGGACAGGATTTTATCTTTGCACTTGCTGTTAAATGGTCAACTTCCATGCTCTTATGCTATTCTTCCATAAAAAAATGGACAAATTGGTAGGATATCAATAATCTCGTACAATCCTTGCAGAGTATAGGATTCATACAACCAGGCTTCATGTAGTGGCAGGCTTTTGTATGAAAGAGTTTGTACATTTCCCAGTTTTGGATGTTTCAACAGAAGTCTATATACATCTATATGTCTAAACATTGGTCATTTTAAATCACAAGAGCAAAATGGAAACAAGATTTTTGCCTAGGTCTTACTGTTCTCGTAAACTCTCCTCTGTTATGACCATTCCATGCTGCACATGGACATGCTATTAGGAAGAGAGTTCTAGGGAGCTGCAATCGCCTTTATATAAGTTTTCTGAGCATTACTCTATCAACTATAGAATGACTATAGTTTGCAAGCTGCCAACTCTTTTCAAGAACGTACTTTCTTCTAGGAAATGTTTAATGTGCTCATACCTTCCAACGTCAATTAGTGAAAGAAATTTGTCTGAGTTGTGATGTAGATGGAAACACAAAAACAAAGAAGACAACAACAAGAATGAAAGAGTTTGACATAATAGGGTTAACACAACAAGAACCCTAATTTGTAGTTTTATTTATGATAATGAAGTTTGATATATTCTGCCTCTCTAAGAGGTTTATATCTCAGAAACCGACCTTGACAAGAAAAGAAAATCAGAATCCTTAAATAAAAAGAAAAAATAACAAGATATCCAAAAACAACATAAAATTCAGAAAAATAACAACGTTGGCTCAAACAATATCTTCGGGACCTAATACTGGGGGATCGAAAGTTATGGCCTTTTATTGCCAAGTTATTGGTTTGGGTGTAGCTGTGTCTCACAAATCTATAAATGTATCTGGTAAGCTATCTGAATACCTATTGGTGGCAAACCCTTATCTAACTTTGGCAAATCCCCATCTAACTCTTCAAAACCTTCACTTTCTTCTAGCTTGACCACATCAAGTTGTCTTTCCTATCTATAGTGGATCCAGAACCTAGTATGAACTTGCAACCTATAAGACCATTTTAGGCTATTCGTGGCCATTGCATCAAAATCACCATCCCTTGGGATGATCAATTTCTACTTGAGGGATTGCTATGCATGTCCTGAAAATCCACTTTTATGGAAAGTTCTTTAAAGAAGCTGTATATTTTATCAAATTTACTGTTCCCTTCAGCTTCAAAACCTTTCTTTCTGTCATTGTATAATTTATTTTATACACCCCTTATTTTGGGAGTCTTTGTTGATGCCACAAAGTCAAAACATGGTTCAAAATCTCCTAACTTGTACATTGTAATTTTGTATAATGAGGAAACTTGATGGGAAGTAATGGAACATGATAAAGAAACTTCATCCTATATAAAGTTTATCACCTAAAAAAGAAGAGATAAAGCCATATTTATGCTTCAATGAAATATGAGAAGAAAAACTATCAAGGAAAAGAATGTAATAACATCTTGACATATTTTTTAAATCTTCACTAGCATTTGCTCATTCTTTCAAAACTCCTGGGTAAGTTATACAAGGTCAACTTAGGTTTTTGCCTTTTAGGAGATGTAATTTGCGTGCAAAAGAATGATTGAACATATGCAAGAGTGACAGAGCAGCAGAACTTTCAGACATTAAGCATGCTGTCACTTTGAGAAAAAAAAACAAAAAGGAAATCGGTGTTCTTTGTACATTTTTTCCCCATCTTCAGGGACCATTCAACTTGCTACAATGATCGAAGTTCACTTCTCTAATGGACATACTTGTACAGGTGTCTGAAGCTTCTGTCAGTAGAAACCGAAGTACTATTATTATTCCTGCTGGAAGTTCGCGGGATGAAGGGTGGGCAGCGTTTAGGAACATTCTGGCTGAGATCATTGAAGCATCGAAACTTTTTATGCTGCCCAATCAGGTGATGCTGTGTTACATGTGCAATCACTTTCCCTTCTTCCACTAAAAAGAAAAACTTTCTCATTTATTAAGGGGGTCTCACTTGTGATTATTTCATCCATCTGTTTTTATGCTTGCTAAAACAGCAAAGTTCTGAAAATTCAGAGCAACTTGTTGGACTTTCTGATGACGTAGGGGCTGGCTTCATATCTGGGCACAGTAGCCAATCACCCGCGCCTACTTCTGAACTGAATGTAGACAGATCGGTTGAACTGCCCCCACAGGATGAAATTGGTAATGTGGGGGTATCAAAGGTAATCAGAGTTGATCAGAAAAGATTCTTCTTTGATCTGGGTAGCAACAACAGAGGTCATTTTCTGAGGATTTCTGAGGTGAGATTTTAAGAGAAGTTTTAATTGTAGTCCAATGAGAGTTTTTCTTCCTTTTCTTTTTTGGCCGTGGGAAGGGTGGAGTGATTGATATTTGATAAAATGTAAATTTCTATTTAAGAAGAGGTACCAATGGCCAATGGGCACTGCCCCTATACAGGGCCAGGAAAGCTACGTATCCATGATTCTGTGTTGTGAAGTGAAGGCTTGTGGTGTCCATTTGAAATCGTGATGGAATGTTGTCGAAATGCAGGTTGCAGGTAATGATAGGTCCTCCATAATTCTCCCACTCTCTGGGCTGAAGCAGTTTCATGAGATTGTGGGTCATTTTGTGGAGATAACCAAAGATCGAATTGAAGGAATGACAGGAGCTAATGTTCGGACTATAGACCCCCCTCGAAGATGAATGCTTGTGATTTGAAGGTTTGCAGAGAGAGATAGAGAGAAAAAAGGAAACGGGGAAGACTACAGTGGGTTTGTGAAGAAGCATATCACTCTGTATTCTGTCAAGGGGTTGCTTTGCCATATCAAAGTAGATGTTTGATTAGGGTGTGACTGTGGTCAGTTTGTGTTTCTGTTCTTTCAATCTTCCCTTTTTTTTTTTTTTTTCTCATTCAAGTCTAATAATCCGATTTATCTGTATGATGATGAACAGAAAAGTTTCGGAGATAGTTTACAGTGCGCTCCATGTAGTTTACAGTGCGCTCTTTGTAGTGAATAACAGAAGAAACGAATCAGATAATTGTAATTGTTAATTTTTATTTTTATTTTGATAGTGTGGCCCTGGCAAGGTTGTTACATCTATCAATAATGCTCGTTGCAGATGTTTTGTCCAGCTTCAGTTTCATGTCTCTCTCAGACAGCTTGTAAAGATGCCTTATAAATGGTATTTAGAAAACTTAGCTGACTCGAAGAACAAAGAATCAAGAGCAGAACAAGAACTTAGAGGTTATTGCCATCCCTCAAATTTTATTTATAGATAAAATCAAGGATTACAAGATGTTTATCAATTACCATAGAGAAAAAGAATCATAACAGCTATATCCTTCTTTATCTAAGGGATTATGTAATTACATAGACTTATTCTAAGTCAAGTAAATATCTAGCTAAATTTAAGCCTAAATACCATAACATGTAGATAAGAATGACTAAAAAATAGCTGATAACAACCTTGAGCTTTGATGCCACCACTTCAACACTCCTCCTCGATGTTTTGGTGTTGAAGCTACACATTCCAATCATTTTCCTTGTTGCTTTAAATTTGTTTTTTAACTGTTCTGATGAGATACAATAAACTAACTCTACTGCCTTTCTTGTTGAAATTATCTAACAGCATGAAATTTAATCTTCATGTGATTATTCCTATCATGAAAAACATATTTTTTTAAAATAATCATCGCTAAAGTGTTATCATAGAACAATTCTGTGGGACTTTATTGATCAAAGTTCAGATTAGTTAGCATTTTCCTTAAGCAGATCAATTGTTTTATTGCCACATAAGATGCTATGTACCCTGTCTTTTGCAGTAGAATGTAATGATTGCTGCTTTGAATTTCAACAGAAAATACTTCTTCCTATAGCAAAACAATATCCTGAGATACTCATCATTACATTATAACTTTCAACCCAATCACGGTTAGAAAAAACAAGTTTAATAAAACTAGATTTCACAAAATATATGTCAAACTCTATAGTCCCTTTTAGATATCTTGGAACCTTTTTGGCTGCCACATAGTGAATTTAACTTGGACTTTGCATGAACCTAGAAAGGTAATTGATAGCAAACACAATATCTAGATGTGTAGCAGTTAAATATAACAAGCTGCCAACTAAATTTCTATAAGCTTTACCATCTTGTTTTTAAGCTCCATCCTCTTTTTTCAAACTTCTTTCTTGGTACCATAGGGGTAATAACTGGTTTGCAATTTTTCATTGCAAACTTATTTAATAGCTTCAAAGAGAACCTTTTTTGACATAGGAAATAACCATATGCATATTGAGTTACCTTCGTGCCTATAAAAATATGTCGGCAAACCAAGTTTATTCATCTCAAATTTATCCTTCATGTTGGCTTTAAATTCTTCTACCAGTTGCTCTCTGTCACTTGTTATCAACAAATCATCTACATATACTGACACAATTAGCTTATGTTTACAAGCATGTTTCACATACAAAGTTATTTCATTCATGCTCTTTTCAAAGCCTAAGCTTAAAAGGTGACTATGTAGTCTGCTATACCAGGCCTTAGAAATCTGTTTTAAGTCCATATAAAGCCTTCTTTAGAAAATATACTTTATTTGCTGCATTCTCTTCTTTAAAACCATTAAGTTGTTCAAAATATATTTATTCATTTAAAAGCCATTTAAAAATGCAGATTTGACATCCAATTGAAAGATATACCAAGCACTTTGAGCTGTTAAAACAAGCAAAAATTTTATCGTATCAAGCCTAGACACTGGAAAAAAAGTATGAGTGAAATCAATACATGGTTCCTATGAATTCCCATTTACTACAAGCCTTGCCTTGTACTTATTGATATTCCCATCTATATTTAATTTAGTTTTAAAAATCCATTTCACGCCTATTGCGTTCTTGTGAACTGATTTGTCTATCAATATCCAAGTTTGATTCTTTTTAATCACGGTGAGCTCCTTCTTTATTATTGCTACCCAAACTTCTGAATTGATTGCTTCTTCAAAATTTATTGGTTCTGTTACAACAACATTACACCTGCTGTAAATATCATCTAAAGACCTTGTCCCCCTCAATGGTTTGTCATCAACATCATCATCCTTTCCATCATCCATTCCATTTTGTTGCTTCTGTTTTGGCCCTTCAGTTAAAGTAATTTTCCAGTTTCATATAGCACTGTTTGAAAATTTCACATCTCTAGCAATCATCACCTTGTTAAGTTTCAAATCATAGATTTTATAGGCCTTAGATTAAGTGTTATAACCTATAAGAATTCCTACATCTGCCTTTTGATCAAGTTTACTCCTCTTAAGTTAAAGCAATTTTCTAGTTTCATGTAGCACTTTCTGAAAATTTTACATCTCTAGCAATCACCACCTTGTTAAGTTTCAAATCATAGATTTTATATGCCTTAGATTAAGTGTTATAACCTATAAGAATTCCTACATCTGCCTTTTGAACAAGTTTACTCCTCTTAACTTTAAGTTACAAAACATAACAAGGGCTACCAAAAACATTTAAATGATTAACATTAGGTTTAAAATCATACCATATTTCATAGGAAGTTTTATCTTCCAAAGCTTTTGTGGCCATACGATTGAGAGGGAAGGATGTTGTGTTTACTGCTTGATAAGCATACAATAAATATATTTTTAGTCCTCTTATGATATGTTTTTTATACTATGTTTTAAGCATAAATAAGCATATTAAGAATTTGTAGAAGAATCAGCAAAGTTTAAGGAATTCGTAAAATATTTTCTATTAATGCGAATATTTCCTTTTTTTTAAGGTGTCGAGCATCCCATTAAAGGCTAAGAGTCTGACATAGAAACGATCCAAAAACATATTTTATTTTAGGATCTAAAAAAGGGACAAAACAAACCTCTAACATGTCATGAATGAAAGAATAAAGCTAATATTGTCGGGTAGTGCAAGAAACCAAGTCAGGAATAAAGTTTATTTTACAGCAGAGTTGGAATTACAATAGAGTTGTGATAACAATAGAGTCCGTTTTCAACACAAATTCTGAGAGATTTAACTAACTCTAAGGACCAGATAAACAAGGAAGGAATTACGTAGCATAAGGATTCTTAATTAGCCTAAGAATCATGAAGAAATTCAGCAACTAAGGAAGAGAATAAATAGAGCAAAACATAGTTGAAACAAGAGGGAGGCAACATTTTTTTCTTCTCTGTTTTTCAACTTTCCAGTTGCTATAAACTAAACTTTAGCTTTCAGTTTATATGAGTTTTGTTCCATTGTGAGAAGAGATATTTCTAACTTTATTTTTGGACATTCAAGTACTTATTTTGTCTGAATTTGGTATGTAAACTATTGTTTTTCATTCAAGCTTTTTGAATAGCTTCTGCAATAGGCATGTTTTTTTTTTTGTGAATTTTCAATATGTAATTGTTGATTTGAATCAAGAAGGAAGAAAAATAAATGAATTTGGTTAATTTAACTTTGAGGTTAAAAGAATAAGACAAGTAAAAATCATTAAGCTTTTTAACGATAGCTTGGAATACTTGATCGTTTTCCGTTCTTAAAGCTTTTTTCATCAAATATAAAAATTGGTTTTCAATCTTAATTCAATTAATGTTAAGGAATTAATTAGGGACTTTTTCTAATTAATTTTTTTTTAATCTTCCTTGCTTAAAGAAATTTTAGTATTTGCTCGAATTAAAAGAATATTTATTTTATTTGATGATCAATCTAATTCGTTGAATGAAAATCTCTTTGAACCGAGTATATGAACACTAAATTATCTTTTGTGTTTTTTTTCCAGAGTTTTAATTTTCTTTAAGTTTTAGTTTCTTGTAAGAAGAATTAGAATAATTTGTATTGAGTTCGACTTGGCTTCACTATAGTGCTATAAAAAATTAAGTCTTTAAAAAGAAAGAAAAGTCAAAATTAATTTTGGTGGTTTTGATAATGACCATTGCCTTGACCCAAAATTTTAATGGCATTTTCTTCTCATATAGCAAACATCTTGCCATCTCCATCAACGTTCTAGTTCTCCTCTTACTAACCCCATTCTGATATGTAGTATAGGGCATTGTCAACTGATGTTTGATCTCTTCTTTCACCAAATAACCCTCAAACTGCCTAGAGGTATACTCAAACTTATTGTTAGATACCTCAACATCTTTAATTTGTTTCATGTTTCTAGCTTAACTAGAATCTTAAACTTCACAAACTCAACAAATACATCAACCTTGGATTAAAAAAAACCCCCACAATACCTACTATAATCATCAATAAACAGAGAAAAGTACTTTAAACCATTCAAAAATTCATTTTGAATAGGGCCACAGATATCTATGTATACTAACTGAAGTTTTATTAAAGCTCTAAAAATTTTATTAAGAAAAACACTTCTGGTCTGCTTTCCTAAATGACAGGCTTTACAAATGTCATTTTGTTTTTGTATTTTTGATAAACTAGAGGCCATCTGTAAATTAACCATCTTTTCTAAGGTTGCATAATTAAAATGCCTCAATCTTTTGTGCTATAGAACAAAATCGTTTTCAACAATAGTGTTAGCACACAAATAGATTTCTTTCCAATTAACATTAAAACTCTTATTCATTATTTTAATAGTGAGCAATAATACCCCTTTGTTGTCTTTAATGTCACACACTCCATCATTTAAAAACAAAGAGTAACTAAATTGAATTGGTTGTCTTACACTAATAAGATTTTGATTAATCTTAGGTACATAAACTACGTTTTTTAGAGATTTTGTACATGAAAAAGTGTCTACTTCAACCATTCTTTTTCCTTCAACCTTCACATAGTCTTCATTACCAATTCTGACTTTAGACGAATAGCTTCTATACAAATCCTTGAACAAACTTAATAAAACCACTATCAATAAGCCATGATGAATTGTTTACCTTGGTTGTGATACACACTTCTTCTATTGTTGCCATGAACAAAAGCTCTTCCTTAGCTTCTAAATTCTTTTCAACTTGAGCTTATTTTTCTGCATCTGCCTTGTTCTTACAAAATCTTTAAATATGGCCAAATTGCTTGCATTTTTTGCATTGTGCATTCTTGAGCCAGCAATAAACTTCAAGGTGATTTGTTTTTTGATGGTATTTGTAAGGAGGGAAGTGCTCTCCTTTCTTTCCCTTCAGTGTAGTTGCTTTATTACTAGTTATTTGATTGTCAACCTTTTTATTTTTCTTTTTTTCCTTTTGATTTCTTCTATAAGAGTTCTTTGCCTGACTCATTTCTTTTGAAACTGCAACTTCACTTGTGCCTTCTTGTCTGTAAGCTTGCTTTAATTACTCCATAGCTTGTAATGCATTTACTAACTCTTTAAGACTCATTTATAAAAAAAATCTTTTGAGTCTTCTAGAAAGAAAATTTTATGCTCAAATTTTTTTGGTAAACTTACCAAAACCTTCTTTATTATTCTTGAATCAGGAAAATCTTCCCCTAATAGCCTCATTTGATTCATAATCTTTGAATTTTTTTAGAAGTCTTTGACAATCTCGGTTTCCTTCATCTTCAGAGCTTTAAACTGTCTTTTGAAATTCAAAATTTGCATCTTTCTGAACTTTTTTTTATCACCATGAAATTCAACTTTTAACTTGTTTCATGCTTTTTTAGCAATTTGACAAGCCATAATTCCAGGAAGACTTCTTTACTCATAGCTTTATGAAGAAAATACCATAATAGATAGATAAGTAAAACTAAAAAATAGCTGATAATACCTCCAGTTTTGATGCCACCACTTCAATATATGTATTCTAGTACTGGTCATCCATCAGTACTAGCATAAAACTAAATTTTCTATTGTCTTCTCGTAAAATCATTAAAAGATTTTTTAGTTTTTGTGATCGTAGATTTTATATTTTCTCCACTTTCTTTTATTTTTTCTTTAAAGATTTTTAGTTCTTGATATTAGGATTGGATGATCCAGTTCTTTTTTTTAGTTTGTTTGGTAATTGATCCAGTTCTTTTTTTTGTTTGTTTGGTAATTGATCCAGTTCTTATTGAGTAGTTCTTGAGAGATGTATTGATTTTTTTTTCCTCAGACTACCTTAAAGTGAACTAAGGTATATATTACATATACCTCATCTATGTTCCACACTGAAGATGATAGATCTATCAAGACTTCAAGGAAAAAGGTAATAAAAGGACACTGATATTTTTTTAGTTTCTATTTACTTAAATAATATTTTCTACTCCAATTGATAACATAACAATAATATTTTTAAAATTATATTTAATTATCAGTTATTATCATAAATATGGATCAGTAATTAGTTAAATTACAAAATGAATAAGATATATCTTTTTGACCAAGTGAGTAGATAAATCATTACCTACACTGAATAAATAAAAACATTCATAGTTTATAACTCCAAGATATTGTTATTTTAATGTTTTAAAGATAATCATAGACATTGCCTTTTAAATGTGTTTGTTTTCTTGAACATTTAAAATTAATAACGCATTAACCGAGACAGACCTCTTCTTTGAGATTAGAGAAAACATGTACGAGAAGCAGAATTAGGTAAAGTTTTATTGAATTCAATATTATTCTAACACATGGAGTGATGGAGGATCAGCCGCTCTATATATTAGATGCTGTAAGGTTCGGGTTTTGGCAAGTCCTTGACGAGGCCACATAGCAACGTATTATCAGGAATATTGTACTCGTCCCTTAGGGAGCGAGCAGGGGAAAGAACACTGGCATACAACTGTTGTCCTAGATAAGCCCTCTCCCACATCTCTGACCTGATGTTCCACATTCCAGCATTGTCGAATGTCAAAAGAATGGCAGCCCAGGATTTGGGGAAGACCTGAACGGTTGTCCTGCTCACTGCATCAAGAAGATTGTAGTGCTTTCTCTTTTCAGGTGTCCAAGTGCCTGGCTCCACCCTGTTGCATATTAATTAATTAATTAGTTGGTTATAAATATTCACAATAAGTTTTTTAAAAACATTCACTGCATGCATCTGCGTTTGTTTAGTTAATTAATTAATTAATTACTTACGCGACTGCGAAGAAGGAATAACCATCCAAGTGATATGATTGCATGCTCTTCTCGTGGTTCTCGAAGATGATCTCTACGAAGTTACGGAAAGTGAGGTTAAGGACATTGGGTTGTGAGACAATCTTAGCTTGAGCAATGTCTGCTTGTGGACTGTCCTGCATGGTGTCATATTTGAACAACTTGTCTGCAACCCCATAGTACTCGGCAATTTTGAGAGGTGTCTCTGGATCAACGTGAGAGACGCCATTGAGGGCATAGCGAAGCTTGCCACCTTCTCGGCTAGCTGAGTTTACGAGCTTAATGGTGCGGGTGATGTTGATGGAACCGTAGTGGTAAGAGCCTTGAGGGTTAGGCCTAGCAGCACTGGCTGTAAGGTTCCAGCGGAAGGAACGGAATTGATTGAGAGACCAAGCCCATCCAACTGGTGCCTCAGGGAGCTCAGGTGATGCTGGACCCTTGCCGTTGGTGTAACGAATGATGCCCTTGGCGGTGAGAACCTGCTTATTGAATCGGGTGGAAGCCACCATGTAGTAGTCTTTGGGAGCTTGGTTGGCTGTCACGAGGACACTGAAGCATTGTCCAACATGGACATCGAGTGACTCGTACACGTTTTGCACCACATGGGAGCCCTCCATCTCCACAAGCTTCATCGTATGGCCTTGGATCCTGAAATTGAGAGTATTCTTGAGCCCAGCGTTGCAGATTCTATACTTGTATGTCTTTTCAGGCTTCATTGTGAAGAGAGGCTCATCCTTGCCATCTCCCATAGCGTTTTTGCCATTGATGAGGACGCCGTCAGGCCTTGCAAGAGAGCGCCCGCTATCCAATAACTTCTGGAGAGCAGTGTGGCTCTTAGTGTACCAGTCATTAAGTACGACAGTGTAGTCATCCTCGGGATCAGCATAAGGTACAGGGATGAGTAGGCGGCTGTTGATGCGAAGGCCGCCAAAGCCTCCAGCTGCACGGTGCATGCCTGTGGTTGGGTAGTAGATGTAGCTACCAATCTGGTCCTTAACCTGGAAGTGGTAGGTGAAGTTGGTTCCTGGGAGGATTGGACAGTTGGTCCCAAGAACTCCATCTTGCCATGAATTCTTTCTCTGCTGGATGCCGCTCCATGTCAGAAGGAAGGGCTCATCAATGTTGTTGAAGACATTGATGACAATGTTGTTGTTACTGGTGGAGTTGATATTGGGTCCGGGGAATTGATCATTGATGAGAATCACCTGTTGGGGAACCCCCAAAGGAGAGAGGGTGCCGTAGGTGACGTTCCATGTGAAGAACAAGTAAGGGTCTTCACCCTGGACTCCCAACATTGCTCCTGCAGAGAGGCAAAGCAAAACCATGAACATCACCCCAGCCATCTCTGATCTGTGTGTGTGATTTTGGATCGTGTAACCCTTTCCTCAGCTTCCCCCCTCACACAATTAATCTCGTTTCTTCTATAATTAAGAAGAGAGATCTACCTTCTTCTACATCTGGAATGCGCTGCGTACCCTCCTCTTTTATACCATGCATGCAAGGAAATTCTACCATCCGATTCCGCATATTCCTCTCTTAGGCTCTCCCCCCTTGCATTGCTCCCTTCCTCACATTCAAAGCAATAAATGAGGATCTACCCCGAGTTTAATGCACTCCTTAGTTTGCTTTGCTTTTTTTTTTTTTTTTTTTCCTTTTACAAAATTAATTAACAGATGCATGCCCACAACTCATGTTTCCTAATATTCATATCAAGTGCCTTTGACGTGATTGATTATATGATCAATGCTTTTAATTTTTCCCCTGTTTCAAATGAGTAGGGTTTTTCTTTTTTAAAGGTTTTTAATTTATTTTGTTATCTTTTCCACCATTTTTGTTTCAATCGCAACCAACTATGACCAATTTGTTACTTAATATAGAGAAATATTCAGTCAAATGTCTAAAACATTGCCTTATTTTTTTTTTTTAATGAAATTCAAATATTGTGTCAAATGTGTAAGGAATTGCCTTGGTTTTTTTTTTTTAAATCCAAATTATTTTTCTAAACAATTACTATACTTATATTTAATCAAATTGGAACAAATCCCCATCTGTAGTTTAATTAAATAGGACATTTGCACAAAATAAAATTTTGAAGCTAGTAAAGGCTAAAACTGATCGAGAATTTAAACTTGGAAATTAGTGTAAGACTTGTCAATATATCATGAGTGGCAAATTAAAATATTTGACAAATACCCTTTTTCTTATGGTACATATTTCTTGGGACATGAGATGTGAATCAAATCCATATTTAAATTGAAATTAAGATTTCTTTTTCTAAATCAAATAGATTAATCGATTAACATTAAGAAAAGTTGACAAAATTGAATATTTTTCATGACAAGACAAACATTGTTTAGTCGAAAAACACTTTGTAAGATGTTAATATGATAAACACCTGAGTCTCGATATATCTTCATAAAAAAGAAAATGAAAGAGAGAGAAGATGCTATGTTAATTTAGAGATCGAATGTTATAAAAGTGGGGAGAGTCGTACCTGTCTAGTCCATCTATGGAAACAGCTTTCGGTTATTTTGACCTTGTCTGTCATCTTAAGAACTTAAAATTAGGCCATGACTATTGAAATAGAGAAGAAGATGAAACGGCGCTGTGCTGATATCTCTTACAGGACAGTGGAGGTAATATCATCTTATTATGTGTAGGTTACATCCCGTGACTTTTTTTTTTTATTAACATGGTGTTTGAACCAGCTTGCGTGTGCTTCGATTAATCCCACAAGTTCTGAAGCTAACATCCATATAAGCTTTCAGTGGCCCTGAGGTTTGTGAGATTTAAACCGGTAATCTATAAATAACAAACTCAGGACCTGATGATCAGTTAAGCTACACCCCTTAAGATTAAATCCCGCACCTCATGCCTCCTTAACTTTTTATTTATGGTTATATCAACTCCTTCACCAAATCTTGATTTGTAATTAATATATAATCCCGCACCTCATGCCTTCTTAATTTAGTTGGCATAATTAATATGGTCTCCTAAGAACACCATCATCTTTTACCATTTGCTATTGCGGAGAAGATGCACTAATTTCATGTGGGCATGGAGAGAGACTACTTACAAAAAGAAATATGAAAGTACTGCAAATAGATTATTTTAAGTTTGTTCTTTCTTGTTTTCAATCTTCATCAATTCAGTTCTTTAATTTTCCCGTTTTATTCATTTATATATTTCTTTTAATTTTAAACAAATATACCCGCACAAGTGGTAATATCAACTATTCAGCTAATTTAACAGATTTTCGTATCTAATAATATTAACGGAGGGTTTAATACCTATTAAAATCATCAGTAAAAGGTTTGATATAATCCAAATTCAAATAAAGGGATAATAATAATAATAATAATAAAGAGTACAGGGACAACCATCAAAGTGAGTTCTCGAGTGTAATTTAGTTGATCATATGTTCAGTCAACATAGTGGCGTCGTAGCTTAAAAAAAAAAAAAGAAGAAAATAATGGATCAATTTTTTTTTTTGTACCATTGAGTCCTATTTTGTGATTGTTGATTAGCTTCGGCTAATGACTTTAGGATACTCGAGTTATAATTGTTGATTAGTTTCAGCTAATGGCATTCAAGATGGATGCCCGGGTTATGATTGTTGACAAGCTTAGGCTAATGACATCCTAGCAGGATGACCGGATTGTGTTTGATGATTAATTTCGGCTAATGGCATCGAAGACGGATGGTTGGGTTATGATTGTTAATCAATTTCGGCTAATGGCATCCTAGGAGGATGACCAAGTTGCGTTTGATGATGAGCTTTGATTAAGGGCAACCTAGAGTGATGACCAGTTTGAATTTGAGGGTTGGTTTTAGTTAACAGTATTCGAGATGGATGACCAAGTTTGATTATTGTAATTAACCTTGATAATAGACGAATTACTAAGGGTGATGTTACGTAAGTAAGGAGAAATGAAAGAATTGTACTCTTCTGGATTGTAAATGAAAAGTATCATTAATATTCCTTTAATTATCCATTTCTATGTTTTTAAATTAATTATAATGCTTGAAATTATCTTGTGTTGTAACAGGGACTTCACATCAATAAGGTGCGTAAAGAAATTTGTTTCATGGCTCACACATTTTAAAAAGAACTATGTTCACTTATTATCGGTGTTATGTATTTTGTAGGAACGAATGTACTAATTGTATAATTACTATTCGACACTTTTGGAATGACTGGTATCGATAGTTGTAATGGAACACTGACGCAAATGTATGGACATGTAAACATGATGTTATAAATTCATGTATGTGGTATTCTCTCTTATGAGAATGTTGTACGGTGAAATCACTTGAATATTGTACTATACTAAGAAATAAATTCTATTATGATAAACCCCTTAATATCGTTGCAAGAATGTGCACTGTGATTATTTATGGAATGTTGATTTATATTACCCTATGTGGGTTGTGCTTTACTAATGAATGGAACACATTTATAAATTCGTAGAATGACATTGTCAAAGCATCAATAATTTGATGATAAAAAAAAATTCACCATCGATTTTGGCTTTGAAAAAGCTGAGATGTTACATATGTAATCTTTCTAGTGTTATATGCATCAATCTCCAAAGGATAAATGTGATCTTCCCATTGCTACATGCATTAATCTCTAAGGAATATACTTGGTCTACTTAATGCTATATGCATCATTTTCCAATGGATAGACTTGGTCTCTTTAGTACAAATAGCAACATCATCTAATCACCACTCTTTAGTGGTGACTCTTATACCCTATCAAATAACAAAAAAAAAAAAATAGGTTCATCCTTTTTGGGTTCCACACAACCATTTAGGAATTTGTTTAGACAATAGGCATAATATCCTCAATCTCTTAGAATTTTTCTAAGTATAGATTCTTGGTATTTTACATCTAAAAGAATTTATTTCAATCTAGATACATATTGTTTCATGTTTTTTATTTCAATCTAGATACATCTCCTTTTTATATTAGCAAAACTCATCTCTCTACCTAAATTGGGAAATTAATTAAATTCTTCGCATATTATTATATCATGAAGGCTGGGGGTCTAATGGTGAAGCAAGATTTTACCAATATGTCCTTACCAAATAACATAAGATCAAGAAAAACTTACGGATATAAATTTTTTAGAATATAAACACATCTAGTAAAAACGTATTGGGTCTGGCACTAGCCAAACCTAGCTGTCGCACGTTCCCCACGCGGCGATTCGGCGATTTTTCGTTATATTTGCTTGATTGGTTCTTTGGGAGTCGCCACCTAGTATTTCATTGAGGGTTACTAGGAAACCCGGATATACTGGTCTTTGTCAAAAATTCAAGGGTAAGGGACTGATTGTGGCTAGGGAAGGTATTAGCACCCCTAACGCACCCTACCTGAGATAAACTGCTTTGCAGTTTGAAGTGATTTGAAAATTTGAAATGTTAGTTAAATTCTTAAGGCTTTAATAAATCAGTTATTAAATCCCAAAATAAATATAGAAACATGTTCTTACATTTTCACGGGAAATACAACATGATTTTATTTATCCTTGAGATATTTAATCATATTCAAATTAAACAATTAATTCCTTTTGTTTTTTTATTATTTTTAACAATTAAAGAAAATATTCAAAAAAAAACAAAACACCCACCACCACTACTTTTTTACTATACTCATTCTGTTACATGTTTATAGAATAACATAAGCTAAAAACATTTCTCAGAGAATTAAATACATGTTCAAACATTTATAAATTACAAAAAGGTCCCTAAAAAGTCCAGGAACAGTAGAGGAGCCCTCGGGAACTGTGGGGCAGTGGTGGCGCGTCTCCCCACGCGCGGCCGTCATTGGCGGCGCGTGGGCTCACGCGCCGCCGCAAAATCAACCGGCCGGGGGGATCTGTTATAGCTTCCTCCCCTCTTCAATTTCCTTGCCGGTGGCGACCTGCAAAAACAACCACAAACGCAACAATAGTTGATTTTTCTTTCATTGTTTTCGGATCTGCTTCTCCCTTCTCTTTTTTCAAGTCTGTCGAATCTGGAGCTCAGTTTGGTTGCATGCGCCGCCAACAGACCAGACGTGTGGATGGCTGGATCGGCAACCTCCCTCTTCCTCCTTCATTTCTACACCGGCGGTGTCGTCCACCGCTGCCACGGTTGGGCGATCAGCGCGCCTTTCAAGTCTCCCTCTTCTGCCCTTCGGCCTCCCTCCTTGGTTCTTTGTCTTCTCCGTCATGCGCTGCTGTTGGCAGCGGAGAAGAAAGGAGAGTGAGGGGGAGATGAAGAGGTTGCTGGCTGCTGCTGTTCGGTGAGCTGGGTCTGCTGGATCTTCGGACGGCGCTGCTGCGGAGACACTGCTGGTTTGCCCAAATGGTGGGCAGCTGAAGAACAGCGGAGGCTGCCGCTGTGTTCGGTCCAGAGATGAAAGGAGCGGCGGTCGGTCTCTGTCGGGTGGAGCTGGAAAGGACAATGGGGGAATGGTTCTGTTTTGTGGTGGCCTTGGCTGGTTTTTCGAGTTGGAGATAAACCAGAGAAGGAAAGGGGTTTTGACTTGTTGGGAAGATGTGGCCAGGGGAGCTGGCGGCTGGAGGAGTTATGTGACGGTTTGGCTTGGGTTCTGGAGAGTGAGGGACCCCCCTCTGCCAAGAAAATGGATAGACCCCAGGAGATGGGAAGGGCGGCCTCCAGAAGAGAAAGGTCAGGGGTTATTTGGTCTGCTTTCAAGGCCAGGGGGATGGCGGCTCTCTCGTCTCTCTGTTTTTGGCCAAGGGAAGGGACCGTGGCTGGCGGCTCAGGGGAGAAGATTTGGTTTTCTTAGGGTTCTTTTTTTTTTGTGTCTAGCTGATGCCCCCTCTTGTTCGTAAATTTCTCCCCGTGTAAAAATTTTCTCCCCCCTTTTGTGTTCACTGTAGCTTAGTATTTATAGGAAAAGTTTTGCTAGGTTTTCAAACTAGTCCCTCAACTTTTCCTTTCCTTTTCTTTTTCTCTTTTTTTTGTAAATTTTGATTTTTCTTATTTTTTTGTATTTTTGAAAACGAGCAATATCAACATCAACTCAATAAGAAAAATCAGTGATCATAAAATTTACACGTTTAAAAATTGAACGCGTTCCAAATTCCTTTGAAAATTTTAATTCTTTTGAGATGACGTTGAAAATGCTAAAAACGATGCAAATATATCAAAAATGCATTTTTTGGGGTTTTCATTGTTTTTTTGCTATTTTTTGGTTTTTTCTGTAAATTTATCAAAAACACGGGTCAAAAATTGGGTAGCAACACTAGCCATGAATGAGCTTGATAGTGAGCCAAGCCCTAGGCATGCTAGATCTGATGCTAGCTAGACTCAAACACAACTAGGCTTGGCAGTAGCGCCAAACCTAGCCACGGATGGGCTTAGTAGTATGCCTAGCCTAGGCGTAATGGGTTTGGTGCTGGCCAAACCAAAGAGATAATTGAGTCTAACAACATCAATTTTGTAGATTTTTATATAAAATCATAGAGAAATCATTTCTCAACAAATAGGCTTAATTAAACAGGTCTATACTCCACCAGGACCATTAGATGTATTAAAGTTTTTCATGGCCAGTCATGTCACCATCTTTTAGCTAGATAAAATTAGTGAAATACAACTCACAATACAACTCAAAATATCACAAAGATGACATCATACTTCAGTCTCTCCTCTCCACCAAAGGGCAAGACTCATGGGTTATAAATACATCATAAGATCTTCATAACAAATATTCACAATCTTCATTCTGTACTGCATATATATTTTCAGAACATCTCTCTATAGAGTATTATTGTATTTTCTCTCTAAAAAAAATACTTATTTAAGCATCGAGGAATCCCCACCTCCATCATAAGGGATCTTTTGCAGGTATTAGCTAGGGGTGATCATTTTTTGTTCAGTTCGGTTTTTTCCTTTAAAAATCAACCAAACCGGGGGAAAAAAAAGGGACCCAAACTGAACCAGAACCGGTCCAAACCGACCAGTTTCGGTTCGGTTTGGGTTCGGTTTTTGAGGTCCAAAACCTGAAAAACCAATGGTTATTTTTCTAGCTCCTTTTTGGCTTTGTAATGGGCTGTTAATGGACTTCATAATGGGCTTTTAGTAGATTTTTGATGGGTTTATAATAGATGTTAATAATATCTAATTTTCTTAAAAGATTCCAAAGTATATTTTATTTTTTACCACTAAATATTCATTTATATTAAGTTATTATCGTCAATCTTGTGTTCAATATATTTTTTACCTTCCTAATTTTTTTTCTCCTGTTTCAAAACAGTTTAAATAACACACACTCACACACCAATAAGTTAAAATCCAAATTAATCCAAATTACAAACCAATACCTTTAAAGGCTTAAAGAAAAAACAACAAATAACATTATCATAAAACACTCCAAGCTAAAAAAATAAATCTTCATTTGCACTTTGATACCTGAAATTCAAAATATAGAATTATAATATGATAAATTAAATTTGAAGATATAAAAATAAAAAAAATAGTATTTTTACCATATGTTTTCAATAAATGCATCAATTTGTGAACTAATTATCATCTGTTGCTAGATGCAACTTTCCACTGAATTCTACAAAATAAAAAATTAAACATGTTAGAATAAAAAATATGTTAATATTTATGCATGTTGGAATATGCAGTATATACTGTATAGCAATGATGCAAGTGCACCAGCCAACAACTATGGGTAAAAATAAGAAAAAAAAAATAATACCCACTACATTTCTGTGTTATACTTATTCGGGGTTTCTAACATACATGAAGCAAGTTGAAATGGACTACCATATAGCAGATTGCTCAAAAACAGATTGCCAAACTAATAATACTACCATGTTAACCATCATATTCCTACCATGTTATAACCACGTGCTAAACTAATTGCCCAAAAATAGATTGCCCAAGAACAGATAAAAGGTTGAAATGCAGTAATGCACAATGCAGCTTAGTGTGGAGACCTGGAGCAGTAACAAAACCAATGAACTATAATCAACTACAACATAACAAGAGGCAGTAACAAAACTCAAATTCTAGGAGGATAAATGATAATAATTTCTGTTCAATGAACTACAACATAACAAGAAGCAATCAGAATATCTGCATTTTATCTTTTATGTATATATAATGTGTTCATTTACAGCATGTTTTATAATTTCACATACAAACAAACAATGTCGTTCACTTATTTTACCAGAATTGGCAACACAAGTATTCATTACTCCAGCAACATCAAACTATTCAAAAACAGAATTGAAAACCAACTATTCATTACTCCAGCAAACTATTCAAAAGTGCATATAGTTCACATCAACCAGAATTGAAAACCAAGTATTCAAAGCTTATGGTTACCTTATAAATTGATTTTTGAGCATTCAACAAAATCAACACAGCAACCGTATCTCTATTCTTTGACCCCTGCATTGAAAATAAATGCAAATACAATTAATTAAATAGATGATAAATAGATAAATCTAGGCAAAATACGAGCAGCCATTAGTTAATTAATTAAAACAGAAAAAAACAAAATTAAAATTCAATCTATAAAACTGTTTTGGTTTCGGAGTAGTGGAGACTGTGGAGTACCCGTGATCTTCCGTAGATGAAGAGGAACGTCGATCTGTTTTTGAGAGGCTTGAATGGTTTCAATTGATGGAAACACAAACTGAAAGAAAAGGATGAAGAGGAATTGTTTTGGATCTCTATGTTTCTATTTTTTAAGTCTAAGGAGACTGGAGAGGGAGAGATGAAGAGGTGAGAGGGGGTGGGTGCTCTGGCTAGGGTTAGTGGCGAGGGAGAGGGGGGATGGCCGGTGGGTGTTGCAGTGTAAATAGGGTTAGAGTGGAGAGTCGGGAGAGAGGCGAGAGTGGGCATCGTTTTCTATTTACACCAGTGGTGGGTAGGGACCTTTTTTTTTAACCGGTTCGGTTCAGTCCGGGTGAACCGTTCCTACATTACAAAACCAAAAACCGAACCGAACCGGGAATTTTTCTAACTATTCTAATCAGTTTAATCAATTTTTTTCTAGGTTTGGTTTTTTTAGTTAATTGTTTTCGATTTTCTTAGTTTATTCGGTTTTCCGGTTTGTTTGATCACCTCTAGTATTAGCTACAAGCTATTTTGATCTACCAAATATCAAATACAAGCTATCAATCACCTTAGTAAAGAAGAATGAATGAGATTATTAGGATCAATTGATTAACCTATTATCTAACCTGGAAGCCTTATTCCTAGATTACTTGAATTATTGAGACTTCATCCTAGCAAATTAAGGATTAATTTAGCACAATGAGAGTGATTGGGGGGGGGGGGGGGGTTAACAGA
>Ga0325402_1000238_pt1 | contig 33342 bp, 17 predicted proteins | sample PopdelMetagenome_22_FD_207212 | JGI IMG/M metagenome (GOLD analysis project Ga0325402, IMG submission 207212) | Populus deltoides microbial communities from Bellville, Georgia, United States - Xylem-PdKOR-R3 | ecosystem: Host-associated > Plants > Phyllosphere > Stem > Wood/Secondary xylem... | reverse complement strand
CTGCAATTTGGACTTGAAAACGGCCTTTTTAAATCTTGGGCTTCACATGAAAGTTGTAGGCCTATGTCTTATCTTTCCATCCATATAAAATGGACCTAAATCCAAGATCTACAGCTCCAGATATGATCCAATTACCGAACAGTGTTCTAGTTTGGACTGCACCAGCATCTCTTTTCTAAGTTTGGCCATCTTTGTCCTTTCAATTTCAGTACTTCAACTCATCAATCAATTCTTTCATTTATGTGATAGGCCTGCATTTAAGATGAACATTTACCATAAATTAAAGGTATCTTATATTATTAGATATGTTATTATAAAACATGCTTTAGTTAAGGAGTTATTGATACTTCAAGTGCAAAATAATGATATAAAACCTTGATAAAAATGCACTTTTAAGTACTAATCAATTTACTTATAAAAAAATTGATAAAATCCATAAGAAACGACGGATATTATGACCACGTACAAGGTATAAGAAACTTGAGTGCTTTTGTTGAGAATAGTGGAGAGTTGGGATGGGTGGTTGGCTTTAGTTTGGGAGGGGAGAGGTGGGATGGGAAAGAAGAAGAAGGAGAAATAGAGGAAGAGAGTGTCAGCAAAGGGGGTGGGTATATAATGGTTTTTTCCAATGGAATCACTGACGGATTCATTCCGTCGGTGATTCCATCGGTGACAGTGCTACGTCACTGTATGGCTATCTCAGTTTGAATCTCTCGGTCATTCCGTCAGTAAAATCATCTAAAAAAACTCCACATCACCACGCCGTTGCATCTTTCCAGACAAACTATATACTCTGTCGGAGAAACGGTTGGTATATACCGATAGAAATATTCTGTCAGTATATACCGACCATTTCTCCAACGCAGTTAGGCCATCGGTATATACCAACAGATGTTGAGATGGAATTATTTCTGTCGGTAATTATTACCGACGGAATTATTTTCGTCTGTAATTATTATCGACGGAAAAATTCCATCAGGGATTCCGTTGGTTTTCTCCGGTTTTCTGGTAGTGTATACTGTTTGTTATCATGGTGTTGTATTTTTTATGTAATTTTTTTTGATGTGCTGATATCAAAAATAAATTATAAAAAATAAAAACACAATTAAAATTGTCCATGGATCATGTCACAACTATATGAACTACTTGAAAATTGGCAAATAGCAATAGAAACGCAAACAAAAATATTTCAACAGAAAGTTTTCATTGGTGATTTCTAACAGAAATAGCGACGAAATAGAAAAAAAAATCAATTAAAATTCCATCGACAATTCCATCAGGAATTTAACACATCAGAATGTTGACAGAATTGTCGATTGGATTATCATCGATGTTTTTAAATGAATTAAAACCTGAAAATTCTCTCTTCCTCCCTTTTCTTCATCTTCATTTTCTTAAAAACATAGCACTGGCCACCCTTTTCAAACCTCTTCAAATCCTCATGGCCCTCTTGCAAATCTAGCCACCCAACATGATGGTGGCGACCAACATTTGTTAATAGTGTTGGCTTTCATCTCTTGGTTCCATTTTTTTTTTAGTCAAGTTTCACACTATAAAATTAGTAAACACACATTTTTTTGTAACCCATTTATGTTTTAAGTTCATTTATTGAAATTTGTTTGTAGTATTTTTTGCTTTTTATATATTTAAGTGTTTTACATCTTTTTTCTAGATAATTTTGTTGTATTAATATATAATTTGTATGTTAGGGTTTATTCAGGATTTGAGAGAAATTGATTTTATTTTTCATTTCATGAAATTAAGTTTGATTTTGTATCTTAGGTGTATTATAATTGAAGAAATAATGGGTAATTTAACCGGTACCAATTATATTTTATCAATTTTATTGTTAAGTTGAAAATTTAGATAAAATTGATTTTTTTAATTGATAATAATTAAAATGTATTAATTTAGTATGAGTAAGTCTGAATTGAATAAATAATGGATAATTAGTTTGGTACCAATTGTTGTTTCGGTAATTTTATTGTTTAGTTCATATTTTGACAGAAAATGAAATTTGTATAGAATTCATAATTAGTTATTGAATTGTGAATTTATTTTTAATAAAAAGTCAAATTTGGAATTGATAGTTACATTATTAATAAATATTGTTATCAATATTCTATATAAGTTTCATAAGTAATGGATGATTATTCTTGAATGTATCTAGATTCAAAAAAAAGATTGTTTGGAAAAGATTATCTTAAAGGGGTTGTGCCTTATAGGCAATCTTATCAATTATTTTTATCTCAAAATCCAAATGTTAGTGAATCTTAAATTTTCAAATTACAAGATAAATAGTTTGTCACGTCATTTAAAACACATGTAAGTATTTAATAATTCATAAATCCTAAGCTTAGATTTAGTTATGTTATTTCTTTGATCGATAATGATTGTTAACTTTAACTAGGTGTTCAACATGGGAGCCAATGTTAAAAAATTAGAATCCTTATCTTTAGGTACTGAAAAAAGGTCCAGTGATATATAGATATTTCATCAATGAATATGTTTTTTATATTGAACAATATCACGAGACTTGAAAGACCTATAGTAATGAGCTTTGTAAATGCTTCAATTTCCAATGAGTTTAAAGTTGATTATTATGAAAAATTATAAGAGGTTATTAAATTGTGATATCATAAATCGCAAATAAAGTGTTTTTATCCAAATTCTATTAATATGATATCAACATAGGAATTAAAGTAGATTCTCACAATGATTTGGTTGAAATAAATAAAAGATGTAGACTTTGCAAGAACAATGATGTTTTTTTTTTTTCAAACAATGCCAATAGGTGTATTATACATACACTTCTTTATAAGATCATTATATAGATGATTGGTTATCTGTTATGAAAATCAAACTTAGAAGTCATATCCAAGTTGTTGAATATGGTAACGATGAAGTAATTGAGGGAGATAATGTCTTTCAAATGGATGAGTTAGTTGATCCATATCAAATTACTCTGTATACTAAATTAAAAAAAAAATCAAAATTTATGTGTCACTAAGAATACTTATGTTGATATTAATGTTGATGAGTTAAATATAATATATTGAGTAAAAATGGATATAGAGAAGTAGATGAAGATGATGAGATCGACCTTGAATTCAACAAAAAATATGATGTTGGACATGACGATGAATAAAATGAAGAGGGATAATTTGATAAAAAGTGATGAATTGATTTAGATGTAATGTTTCATTTTGTCATAAAATTGAAATTGTGGAAGACACTTGTTTGTGCTTTATAATGTATTATATTTATATTTCTTAGATAATGTTTTATGTTTTTGGAGACATGTGTTTCTTTTTCAATAATTCCACAAGTGTTTTTTTTTTTTTTTTGTTATGGTTATGGATTTAATATGAGCAATTGTTGGCTTGAAGATGTTTGGTGGTGGTGTTGTTTTTTTTTTTTTTTATCAAATGTAAGTATTGTATAGATCAAAAAGAGCAAGACAAGGTTGCAGTACAAGCTGGAAACCAGCAATACAAAAAAAAGACATACAAAAAGAGAACAGGCTCCCTTGAACAAACCAAAGCAAGACAAGCTTGCAAAAGGAATAGACTCCCTTGAATAACCTAATTGACGGGAGCAGGCTCCCTCAAAGTAGCATCGCAAAGAAACATCTGCCTGCAAACAGGAGGCAGAATTCCTTCCAACCCAGCAGAGTGGTAGCACAGGTAGAACCATGATCCAACCAGTAGCTGCCCCTACTCACAAAAGAGGGAGAGCAGCAGTGGAGAAAAACCGCATCAGCCGGCCATCCATACCAGCAGACCAACCCCGCACTAGTGGCAACATAATAGCAGTAGTGAACCAGCAGCCTAAGCATGTGGGAAGAGAGTCTCACCCAGGTTTACAGCAGCATCAAACCCCTGCAAAAAGGCAACCAAGCCACCGACCATTCTTCATGACCCACAACAACCAGCAGGTCATGAAAACTATAGTGAAAACTATACTACAACAACCAGCGGTAACGAACCAGCAGCCTAAGCATGTTGGTGTTGTTTTTGTTGGTGTTGGTGTTGTATGTTTAGGTTGGCTTGGGGATTATAACAATTAACCAAAAAAAATATAGTGAAAACTCTAATGGAATTGTTGACAGATAAGTTCATTTCATCAGTAATTTTGTTGGCAATTTCATACTTATTTCATTGAAAGTTACAGAAAATTAGGAATTTTTTATGGAATTAGTGACTAAAAATTCCATCAAAAATTAATTTCTTATGAACTTGGTGATGGAAAATGGGCAATAAAATCTAATTTTTAGCGGGAACAATCTATCTGTATTTTGTTGAAAATTCCATTAGTATTTAAATTGATGATGAACATACCAACATAATGGTATTGAAGTTGATATAACTCGAAGGTGTCAAGTTGAGGAACATCAATGTTATCTTTACCGATTACGTGTGATGATATTTCTAAGATAATGATTGATTTTTTTGTTCAAAATGGATTGAACATGTGATATTTCCTTTCAAGTAATTAAAGTATTGAATGTAGCTATGTAGGGTCTACCTAAGATGATTGGGATGAGAGCATTAGAACCTTGGATAGATGTGATGTCCAACACTAGAACCGATATAAAAGGCTTGATATCTTCTAAACCTAACTATTTATCAACAGTGTAAGGTATCAAATTCACACTTGCTCCTAAATCCAACAAGGCTTGTTCTATCTTATGATTTCAAATAATGCATAAAATGGTGGGACATCTAAGATCTTTGTATTTAGAAGGGGTCTTAATTTAGATGATGACACTAGCATGTTCAGTTAGAAAAGGCTTATTCCTTCACATTTAATCTCCTCTTAAGTGTGCATAAATCCTTATAGAACTTGGCACAAAATGGGACTTGTCTAATTACAGCAAGGAGTGGAATATTAACTTTCACTTGTTTGAATAATTCATAGATTTTAGCATTCATTAGATCATGTTTAGTTTTCCCTGGCCTTTTTATGAATGGAGCTCGAGGAATAAATTCTACATCACTCATTTTTCCTATAACTTTTTTTGAACCGTCTTTTTTCTCACTCATCTTTTTCTCATTTATTTCACCTCTTTTTATCGCTCAAACTCCCATTTGTCATTTGTATTTTGATTCACTCTTCACTTTTCCTAGAGTTCTTCTCCTCAATATCCCTAGGAATCCTAAAAGTTATAGCTTTGTCAACTATCTTTCCACTTCTAAAGGTGGTGATGGCTTGGACTTGTTCATGGTTTGAAGGTTCATTAGACGAAGATTCACTCGTATGCATTTGGCCTCTAGGATTTGGCATTGGTTGAGCTGGAAGTTTTCCCTTCTCTTGATTGATTAGTGATTAAGTTAACTTGGTTAGTTAGATTCAAATGTCATCTAAAGTCCTAATGGTTTTGTCTTGAAATTTATATGATTTGTTGTTAATTCCTTTTTTAGGTTTGTATGAATTGTTAAAAAGTATCCTTTAGGAATCTTTTGTGAGGTGGTTGGCATTTGTTATATGTGGGAGCATGAAATGGTTGGGGTGGAAGTTGAAATGTTTGAGGTATTAGAGAGACCAAATTTCTCCATCTAAAATTTAGGTGGTTTATCCATCCGGGATTATATGTATCAGAGTATGGATTGCATACTTGCCTTGAGAAAAGCTTTCTAACATTATTTGAATAAGAAGTTTGGCCATATGGCACTTCCTTGAAGACCAGAATAATAAGACACTCATTTGTCATATACTATTTGCTCTCATACATTACACAACTTTTCTCTTATTGTTCACTCACGACATGCATTTTTTTAATGCTAGTCTAGCATTGAGGTCATAAGTCTCTTTCAATTTGAACTTCCCATTGGAATGGGAAATGATGTTTTCCAGACTTAACATGAAGTTGGAGAGAGGTCTCTCATTGCTTCGTGTTCTCATCCAATTGATAAAAAAAAAAAAATCAAAGGCTCCACTTGATTCTTTGTCATAAAACTTACCATTACACATAATTGATACTATATTTTTAAAATTTACGGTAAGACAGTTATAAAAAAAAACTTACTAATCTCCACATTTCAAAACTATAGTAGGGGCAAACTTAACAAGTCTTTAAACTTTTCCTAAGCTTGATGAAAGAACTCATTCGGACTACAAGAAAAATTCATCATTTGACGTTGTAAGGCTGCATTCATATAAGTGGGAAGTAATTTTTTTCCTCAATTTGCATTTCCCTTCATATGCATATAAACCTAGGTAGCAAGGAGTTTAGCCAAAGCTTAGCTTTATCCTTTAAAAAGAATATGAACAATTTAAGCCGAATAGTTTCCTCAATGCATGTTTAATCAATAAAAATGTTATATACCTCTTCAAAGTTTTTAATGTGTATGTATGGATTTTCATAATCTATACCATGAAATGTGGGAAAAAGTTGAATCATGCTTGTTTTCAAATTAAAAGCTTGTTGGTTAAGGGACAAGATAATACATGAAGGTATACCTTTTCTCACAAGGTGAAGATACTCTCTAAGAGTTTGAAAATTAGGTTGGTTATGTAATGATGGAGGTCCATTACCTTGAACACTCCCTTCACCCTCTACATCTCCAACATTAGCTATAATGAAAAAAAAAATGATATAACGACCCGACTTAACCTTCATAGTCAAGTTTTCTTTAAACTCCAAAGGAACTTGTGGTATCACTCAAGAAGGGTTTACTGCAGCCTTTTATAGCAATAAATCATGAAATACATCATAAATTATGGCTAGATATAAGAGTAGGGCCAATTTATATGTTACTAGTCCAATTCTCCTCACCATTTCGAAGGGCCTGATGTACCTTGGTTTTAACTTCCTTTTTATTCCAAACTATAACATATGTTTTTAAGGAGCAACTTTCAAATATACCTTATCTCCTATATTAAATTCAATAGGCCTTCTCTTGACATTTTCATAACTCTTTTATCTATCATGAGCCACCTTTATTTTATCTCTTATGATTTTCACTTTTTTCAAGGTAATCTGCACCAACTCTAGTCTAATTAACTTTATATCACTAACTTCCTTCCAACAAATAAGGGTTCAACATTTTGTTTTTCATATAAGGCCTCGTAGGGAGCCATTCTTATTGTTGCTTAATAATTGTTATTGTAAGTGAATTCAACAAGTGGTAGATGGTCATCCCAATTTCCCATAAATTCTAATATGTAGGCTTTTAACAAATCCTTCAAGGTTTGGATGGTTTTCTTTTACTACCCATTAGTCCAAGGGTGAAAAGTTATATTCAAATTTAATTTCATTCCTAGAGCACACTGGATACTTGGCCATAAACGTGAAGTGAATTTAAGGGGTCTCAATAGGAAACAATTGACACCGACACCCAATGTAATCTCACTACTTCATTCACGTATAGCTTTCCTAATTTATCAACTGATTCTATTATTTTTATAAACAAGAAAAGTGCAAACATTATCAAACGATCCACAATAATCTAAATGACGTCACTGCCTTTCCTTTTTCTAGGTAAGCCTGACACGAAATCTATAGTGATATCTTATCAATTTCATTCGGGTATTAGGAGTGGCTGTAAAGGCCCAACTGGCTTCTGATGTGTTCACTTTTACTTGTTAACAAACTCCACAATTGGCCACATAGTCAAGTATTTATTTCTTCATGTTTGGCCATCAGTAAAATTCCTTCAACTTTATACATTTTTATACTTCTTGGATGTACAATGAATCTCAATTTGTGATCTTTTTTAACACTTCATCCTTTAAAGCCTTGTCCTTAGACAGATATATCCATCTGCCCATCACTATCACCCCATCCTTCAAAAAACAAAAAGGAGTCTTAACCCTTGATTTCACCTTGTTTTTCACGTTATGTACTTTGACATCTCTTTGTTGAACTTTCAACACCCTATCTCAGAGTACAAATCACACTCACAATTGAGCTAACAAAGAGTCCTTAAAACCCACTTCTAACTTGGCATTAATCTTTTTCAATTCTAGCAATTCTTTCACATTCCAATCTTCTAATTCGTTCGATATTGCCTTGTTTTGTAACTAAAGGCATCAACAATAACATTTTCTTTCCTCGGGTGATAGTTTATAGTACAATCATAATCCTTGATCAATTTTATATTTCTTTTATGTATATTCAATTCCTTCTACGACATTAAATATCTCAAGCTTTTATGGTTAGTGAAAATTTATACTTGAGACCAATACAAATAGTGTCTCCATACCCGCAAAGAAAATATCACCATCGCTAGCTTCAAGTCATAAACTAGATAATTAACTTTATGAGTCTTCAATTGTTTTGATGCATATGCAATTACCTATCCATGTTGCTTCAAAACACAACCGAATCCCTTCTTTGAGGCATCATTATAGACCTCAAATCCTTTTATTCCTAAAGGAAGTGTTAGTATCGTAGTAATAGTAAGCCTTTTCTTCCATTCCTGAAAGCTTTGTTTACATTTCTTAACCATTCACATTTCACTTCCTTCCCTATTAATTGATTCAAAGGTGTCAATGTGGTTGGAAATCCCTCGATAAACCTTCTATAGTATCATACTAATCCAAGAAAACTATAAAATTCCATGATATTTTGGTCTTTCCCACTTCAACACTTTTTCAACCTTCTAGGATCCACAAATATCCCTTCTGAAGAGATAGCATGGCTTAAGAATACCAATTCTTTTAGCCAAAATCCACATTCAACATCATTAAATATAGCGGGATTGCTTTGACCTCAATGATAATAGTCCTCTATGGTTAGACCCATATCTTTAAAACCTTTCTTTCCCTACTTAATAATGTGTTTGCATGTCAAGAAAGTGAAGGAAAAAGTGATTTTTTTTTTCCTTATCAATGAAGAGTTGAGTTTTGAGCATGGAAAAGGATAAGAAGGGAATAAAAGAGAATGTGTTATATGGTAATGGTTGGCCCTATATATATAGGGGTATTATTGTCTTATGATTTAGAGGTTGTGAGATAGATTACAACAAGATTTGAAAGAGGAGCTGATTTCATTACAATTTAAGACAGAGAGAATTGATATAAGCAATTTAGGCTCTAGAGGCATGTCTTATTCAGGACCGATAAGACTAATCTGACTTCGGTAAAAAGAAATACATTGACTTCTTTTTAGGTAGACCTTTTATCCCTATGAGAGGTAAAAAGAGATATTTTAGTTAGTTTGAGAAGAGGAGATAAGATGTTGGCCAGGAAAGGTTAGTAGCTGGGTCTTTGCAGAATATAGGTAAAGGGTCAACTGAGGGACAATCAAATCCTAAGGGTAGTTTTATTGGAAGGACTTCAAAACAAAAGACTATTACTTATCCTCATTGTGTCTGATGTGAGAAAAGGCATCTAGGAGATTGTTCTACATCACTAAGTCAGTGCTATATTTGTAGACAAGAGGGACATAGATGGCATGACTGTCTGTATTTAGGTTGTGGATGTTATTATTGTAGGGGGCAATGACATTTTAAGAAGGATTGCCCTTGAAGAACTAAGTATGTTTAAGGACTAAGACAAGAATAGTTTGTTACTATAGATAAGCTTGGGAGGCTAACACAATTAAGGGTTAGTGGTAACAAAGGATGACCTAAAGCTCAGGGGAATAGAACCTAAGGGAGGGTGTTCCATATGACTTGGAAGAAGTTATAATCACATTGAATGTTATAGCATGTACATTACTGTTACATTTTCAACAAGCTTATTGTTTAATTGATCTTAGTGTTACATATTTTTTGTGGCAAGAAAAATTAAAGGTAAACTAAAAGTACAACTAATTAAGCTAGAAAAGAGATTCAAAATTAGTACACCTTTGGAGGATGTTATGCTTGTGGGTTATATGTATAAAGGTACTAGGATTACTATTAAAGAATATAACATGAAGGTGAATTTATTACCTTTAGAGTTACATGACTTTGATCTAATCCAAGGAATGGATTGGTTGAGTACTTATACGGCTTAAATGGATTGTTTTGCTAAAATGGTAATAAAGTGATTTTTAGGGGAGAAATGAATGTCATATTAAGTAGTATAATTCCAGCTAAGACAACTAGAAACTTGTTGACGAAAGGGTTTACGATAGAAATTGCTTATGTAATGGATTCTGAAAAGAGTAAAATAGAATTGAGTAACCTTTCTATAGGAAAAGAGTTTTCAAATGTGTTTCTAGAAGAGTTGTCTAGATTGGCTCCAAAGATGGAGGTTGAAGTTTTTATTGATGTACTTACTAGTACATCTCTTATAGCGCAATCATCTTATAAAATGACACCTTAGGAGTTGATTGAATTAAAAATTCAGTTACAAGAATTACTAGATAAGTGGTTCATATGCCCAAATAATTATCCTTGGGGAGCTCCAATGTTATTTGTGGAAAAAAAAAGGATGGGACCTTCAGATTCTGTATTGACTATAGACAATTGAATAAAGTGACATTGAAGAATAAATATCTATTTCCATGGATAAATGATTTGTTTGATCAACTTTAAAGAGTTAAAGTATTTTTAACATAGACCTAAGATTATGGTACTATTAATTAAGAATTAAAGAGCAAGATATACCAAAGATCACATTCAAGATTCGTTGCGAATATTATGAGTTCCCAAAAATGCTATTTGGATTGACAAAAGCACCAATGATGTTTATAGATATGATGAATTGAGTCTTTCGACCTTACTTAGATCAATTTGTAGTAATATTAATAGATGATATTTTGATCTATTCTAGTTCATATATAGAGCATGAACAATATCAAAAAAATGGATTCAATCTTAGCTTTTCAATTACTTTTAACAATCATGGTGGCGACCATCATTTTTTTTGTCTGGCCAATTATTGTATTCTTTTTTACTACTAGGATCGGGTTGGGGCTTTATATACTACTTATTCTCATGCCTTTTTTAGCAAGTTTTCGAAACCACGTTTTAAGTTTATTATTGTTAGGTGGTGAATTTAGTTTTTAATAATGGGTGCCTATGTATTACTATCACTAGAAGCACCTAGTGATTTACATTTCGCTTGGGATTCTTACCATTTGTCTCACATTTGTTATTGGCTTAACTTGTGCCCATGACAATTTGTGGCAATGTGTGAGAGAGAGGCATTGTGATTGTTGGATGTAAATATTGACTATTGAATTGGGACTAAAGATTCTAGATCAACAATAATGGCTTCAATTTTGTTTATTGGTGAGGGAGATGATGAATTGGGTCTTGGTTAAAGCTTTTTTGGTTGTTGAATGTAACATTCCCATTTCCGGGATAAAGCAACGTTCTCATGTTAACTGATAAATAGAGTGATTAATTTTTTTTTCTATATCTATTCATTGTGGTTGTATTAAAGTTCACCAAAATTTTGATAGAGGTTCCCCTATACCAGGAGGTCCCAAGTTATCGACATACGACTTGTTTACACCTCTAATATACCACATCTCCTAACTCAATTCAACCCAATCATCCTGGGTCTCAGTCCCACAAACATCATCATTCGTATCAACCATAATGTTTATGATATACATTGTACAACAATTATCATTATGGATGGATAAAGATATAAACATGCATACATGGAACATAGTTATACAAACTACAGGCTTAAATTCATCTATTCAAGTTTAAACATCAATTATACAATTTGAGTATATATATAAGTTGTAATATTACCAAATACAAGGGTATACTCTCTAGGACCTAAATTACAAAAAGTGAACCCAAGCTAAAATCCACTTCTATCGTGTATGCGATGACCCTGAAAACAAAATACATATTATTGAAATATGAATATCATAATAATATAGCAATACAAATATCCTGCAATTTAAAAAGGCAAACATGCATTCATATTTTATTCACTTCTCCCTTTTGGTTTTCATTGGAAACTCCTTCTCCTTTAACTACTAAAAACATTCTCCTCTTCCATTATCAACCTCCATTTAAGATTTCATAAGACCACCCATGATTATTTTCGCTTAACACATTACCGATACCAATTTTGCTGTTATCATCATCACCATGTAGGAGTCGACTAAATATATGCTAGTCAATATATGGTGATCCCCTTACCTAGGATCCTAACATACACTAAATGTATGCTAGTCCATGCATGGTGATCCCCTTACCCGGGATCCTAACATACACTAAATGTATGCTAGTTCACGCCCCAAATCACATTTCTTATATTTTCTTTGTCAATGATAATTTCATCCCTTGGCAATTCACACAACAACCGTTCACCCTGAATATACATACATTCAGAATACTATCCAAAATATCAGCATCATTATGCAAACTTTCCTCATTCCTTCTAATATCTAACGTTTGGTAATTCACATTTCATATCAATAACATATTAAATCATAGAATTTAACTAGAAAGTATAGGTGCGGATCACCTACCTGCAATAGAAGCTCTACTCGTGCTCCCCAACTGCTGCTGTTACACCACGTCTGTGGTCCCTTTTACAGATCACAGGTTTATCTCATAAATTTTTCTCATTCAAGGATATGTTTTATAATAACCATATCAACAACCAGTAAGTCTTTCTTTCAGTCATTTCTTAATATTTTACATTTTTCTCATTTCACATTTATTATTGTCGTTCTTTGTCCAACCCCAATTATCATTCCTTTCTTTATATTTGAACCGTTACTGTCCAACTGTTACTGTCTGACCTCTCCTCAGATTTTTAACCATATCTAGAGTTATAGAACTCCGATTCAAGCAAAATTAGTGTCGTTGGAAAGATAAGACATGAGGCTACAAGTTCTATGATTTAAGGAGAACCCAATTATGCATCTAAGATAGTCAAAATTGCTCATCAACAAACATTTAGAATGTTATTGTCCAACTGTTACTGTCTCATTTTTGAACCGTTACTGTCTGACCTCTCCTAAGATTTTTAACTATATCTGGAGTTATAGAACTCTGATTCAAGCGAAATTAGTGGCGTTGGAAAGCTGAAACATGAGGCTACAAGTTCTATGTTTAAGAAGAACCCAGTTCAGCCTCTAAGATAGTCAAAATCACTCATCAACAAACATTTGAACTGTTATTGTCCAACTGTTACCGTTTCATTTTTGAACCGTTACTGTCTGACCTCTCCTCAGATTTTTAACCATATATGGAGTTATAGAACTCCGATTCAAGCGAAATTAGTGTCGTTGGAAAGCTAAGACATGAGGCTACAAGTTCTATGTTTAAGGAGAACCCAGTTTTGCCTCTAAGATAGTCAAAATCGTTCATCAATAAACACTTAGACTGGGTAAATTATCATGGTTTCACATCCCCAATTACATACCACCTATGAATTTACTTAATTTTAACAACAAATACTTTTTCCCCAATTCAAGTCTAAGAACCCTAATCTATAACTCACATCAAGACATCAATTCATTATCGAATTTGAAATGACTTATAAGATCATGTTTAGAACACCTTACCTGGTACGAATTAAGGTTTTGATCTCCAACCAATTAAAGATTTTCAACTCCCTCCTTTCTTATCTAATGACAGCCAGCCCTCTATCTTCTCTTCTTGTTCAATTTTTCTAGTTAATCCCTTGCCCACAAGTGTTTATTCCATCTATAAACCCTTAATCTTGGATGAGTTCTTGAAATTTTGGTGTTTCTCTCTTGATTTTGCAAGAATGGATACAAAAAATCCCTCTTTTCTTTCCTTATGATTGCTGCAGATTTTTGGTGAGAATAAGAGTATTTATGCTCTATAATTTTTTTATTTGCATTTAGGCCCCCAAATCTTTTTTTCTTCTTATAATTAAGTTATACCTCCTTCCATTTCTTATAATTTCACCTCACAACTTTTAGTTTAGTTTATTTTCATTAATTTAATCCAACCCTCAACATTTTTGTGTTGATTTATAATATCTCGAAATATTTCATCTTGAAACTTATATTCAAAAATTTCTGAATTCCCGTTTTTATTTAACCATATGCATGAATTTCTTCACATTTATTTCTTATGTAATCTAAGCAACCTTTATTTTTTTTTTCGGGTTTTACATTAAATGAGGGAGAAAGATAAAGGGTTGGGTAATTGTGGTTGTCAACAACTAGTCCAAGAGGCTGGCGACCGTGTAAGAGAGAGGAGAAAAAAATGGGAAAAAATAAGCGCCAGGGTTTTCTAATTTTTTTTCTTTTGTTAATATATATTTGTTTTTGTTTATACTATACTGAACAAAAAAAAGGGTTTTTTTAGCTATTATTTCAAATATAATGATAATGTTGTAAATAAATATATTTTTTTTGTCAATTTTATTTTGGTGCCAACTTTTGAGGATGTAAAGTGTTGGTGACATAAAAATTCAAGTTGCAAATTATAATATTAAAAAAAAACCTTAGATGAAAAAATAAAAAAATAACAACCATAAAATTCTCAAAATAACTTACCCTTTAATAAAAATTGACAACACATATTATGATAACAATAATTTGTTTCCAAAACCTACATGGCTAAAATTTGTCCAGCAAGTCTTCAATATTTTTATATTTTTAATTTTGTCTATTGTATAGGTGTAAAGTATCCACTTTTCCATTAAATCATCATTCTATCAAATCTTTTCATATAAATGAAAAAGAATTATATTTTAAATTTGATATACCTATTTTTAAACCCACTTGAAATCTTACCTTTCCCATTAACTTATTTAAAATGTTTGATTAAGTTTAACAAAGTTCATAATTTGACATGTAGGAATTAATAAAAAAAAAATTCATTAAGAGACTAAATTTTATCTAGTTTAGAATATGAGGACTAAACAACTCTTAAAAAAGGATTTAAATGAAAGTAAAAAAATAAAATATATGGGCAAAACTAAAATTTGTAAGATCTTAGGGATGAAAATGAAAGTTAGCAAAATATTTCACAATGAGCTGCTGGTTTTCTCTCCTCTTTAATTTTCCCCTTGGTCGCTATCTCTTGATTATTATTATATGAAGCGCGGAACTGTGAGAGAATCCAGAAAGAGGCAGCACAAAAAAGGAAGCTGTGAGAAAGAAAAGGAAAGAATTCTTTATTATTGTCATTGTTATTGTTAGTGTATTATAAAAGTGAAAGCTGTTGGCAAAAGCATCGATGAAAATGGAAGGTTCTAAATCAGAAAATGCTGCAGGCTTGACCTCGAAAGAAACGCTAATTAATAGATACAAGCTGAAGCCCATTTGGCGTTTATTCATGATTGTTAATCTTGGGCTTGGAGGTAGTAAAATCCCTATTCTTGTTCTTTTGGGTTTTGATTTTTTGTTTACAATGTGTTTGTTATATTGACTGCTTTGGGTTTTTCTTTTGTTGAGAAATTGATAGATTCCTAGACAACCTTCTTTTTCTTGCCCATTGTACTGGAGTCCTCAGTGCACTGAGCATTTATTTGGTAATGTTTTGTCTCTTGATGAATAGTCATAGCAGTATTTGTGCAAGTAACTATATTTACATGCTGCTGGAAGATACATGGCATCTGAGTGCCTAGATATATGTCAGCTGCTGCATTTTTTTTGCTTTATGATCAGCTTCTATCTGAGCTTGGTGAAGTTTGTGTTCAATGGTGCATATTCTATTTTTAGTAGATCAAAGCATCGTTTGAAGACTGTGCAAAATCTGCTGATGAAGTTACTTCGGCTCCCTGGAACCAGGGATGTCATTGTGCATCTAATTTTGAGTTCCAGTCCAGTTGTTTTTTAGGATATTGACATCATGTTGTTAAGTTATTCTCAAATAGTCAAAGCTTCTGCTTTATATATATATATATATATTAGCATTTTCCACATCTACTTGGACCAATATGTTGATTGAAATTGAAGAATAATTATGTGGGATCTGATTATACAATTGGATATTGATGTAGCAACCGTGATGTAATTACTTATCGTGCAAGTTCATTACCATTTAACAATCCTTTATGACCTATGGGTTCTGCAATTAATGTCAGTACTGGCAATATAAAGGCATGAGCAATTTGATTAGCTGTCTACTAGAAATAAATGCCAAAGGTGGCCATGTTCTTCTTGCCACTCCTCCAACTGATTCAGAATGGTCCACTAAGATTTAAGTAGGAGCTCACAATTCCTTATTCCTCAACTGTTAATTGAAGGATCCTATCAAACTTTTTTTTCAATGTCATCATTTCTAGGTGTCAGATTAGAGTCACCTGGAAATAGGATTGCAGAACGTTCAGGATGAGGATATGGGGGCAGGGGACAGATTTTCCAATTAGCTTTATGTGGTACATAGTGGGTAGACACAATTGGTTCACTGTTTGTAATCGTGGGAACTTATCAGAGCCAATTATTTAAAATTGTGCCAGCGAAACCCTAGAATGCCAATAGGAAAATGAGTAAAATCCTGATGATGCATGCTTGTATGTTTTCTATGTCAATTAAGAGAGGTATTTATTTATTTTTGTGAAAGCATTTGTCGTCCCATGCCTTCTTTCACCATGTCCTTCATGCACTCTAAGAGTCCAGCTCTTGCACTGTTGTGTTGCTGGAACCAAAATGATCGAATTCAGGATGCTCGTTTATCTGTCTAGGTAACTAGAAGTTAAATATGAGATTGAAATTGCAAAATCAAATTTTGTGGATGTTTGCATGTACATTTTCAGTTTCTGTTATTGTTGATTATTTTATAGTTTAGTTTTTGATGCTTTGGAGCAATGATTCAACTCAAAACTTCGTTCCCTCTTAACTCATGCACTTGCGAATAAAATGCTTAATAATACAAGTTTGTAACTGAGTTTTGTGGATTTCTTTCAACCACTTGCAGCTTATATGTTTGTCAAGCCAAAAAAGAAAACGACAAGCAAAGAAGCAAACAGTGGTGTGGAAAATGACAAAGTTCCTGTAGAAGTTTTCTTGGAACCTGCAACCACTTCAATTCCTGAGAGACCACCTCCTCCAGTTATTCGGGAGGAAAAGGAGCACGTACCTGAAGATCAGCAGCATGACCTTTTTAAGTGGATATTGGAAGAGAAGAGAAAAATCAAACCCAAGGACCGTGAAGAGAAGAAACAAATTGATGAAGAGAAAGCCATTCTTAAACAGTTTATAAGCGCAAAGTCCAATCCAAGTCTTTAATTGATACTTTAACATTGGTGTTTGTTGTAAAAAAGATATGAGTTTAGCTTTTTGGGTTGCTCATGAGTTATGAGTTAGAGATTCTGCAATTGGATATGCATTACTCTTACATTCTTCTTCAATGTCTCGGCTAATAAGATAGATATTGCAAATGTAAACACCAAAACTAGGACATTATTTGTATTACTTGTGGCTAATAATTTCGTTCTTTGACAATTAGTTAAACGAGTAATTGAATTGACAGATGGTTTGCAGGGCATTATAAGGACTACCTTTCTGTGGTTAGATCAGTTCTGAAGAGGCTGTACTTAGTTGAAAGTTTCACGGTAGGGAGGTCTCATCAGTCACCGGGGCGCAAGGATTTGTTCATTTTGAGATAGTGGCAAAAAACAAATTAGAGATTTGGCTTTGCACCAAGTAGAGGTTAGAAATAGTTGTAAGGCTTGTAGAGACCCCACCATTTAAATTGCCTGTAGTCCAACCACATCCACTCTTTTCTATCCAATCCCAACTAAAGCAGATGCTCCTAAACACCACTCTTGCCTGGAGCAATCGTTTTAGATTTTCAATATGAGATATAGCTCTTCTACTTCTGAGTCGCTGGTTGATCTCTTGACTATTCGATACTTGAGCTAACTTGAAAAATCAAGTTTTTGACCTTCAATGCCAGGAGCCATCGAAGTCTCAGGTACTACAGAACTGTAGTTTCTTAACTGAATATCAAACCTGGCAGTTCCTTTGTTACAGCTGAATATGTTCCACTTTTATTTCTTCCCAGTTCTTGATTTCATGGGTCTTCAGTCATCATCACCACCTTCGCAAATGTCCATAAAGGGTACACGATGACCAATTATTTGTTTTTTTTTTTCCTTTCCTTGTTTTTCTTGGATCATTAAAATCTTACAGGGCTTGTATTTCATAATCATTCTGTAGTTTCCATGGGCAAAAGGGAGTATGAAACACGCGACAAGGGAGATTTCATTTTGTAATATCATTTCCTCTCGTACTTTGCAGTTTTATTTTATTGTATAAAACGTCCAAGTTTTACTTATACAAGTTGTGTGTTGGAGCAGTCCATTAACAACACTCCGCGAAAATCTGATTGTTACACTGCAGGATGCCAAGGGAAATGAAATATCACATACAGGTTTAGCACAATCATTTCCCATTTGCTTTAATTGATAACTTGCACTAAATTTTATTCATCTGTTCATCAGCAACGGGATGGTTATGATTGGTTGCAGGTGTGGAGACAAGGTTAGTAATAGAGAAGGGTATTTGGGATGACACATTTCCCTTGGAAGGAGGTGGGCATGTGCGCATGAAGGTGCAGTTTGTCCTCAGTGAAGCAGACCGCCATCGTATCCGTCTCATGGTGCAGTTACTCTGTTCTCTTCCTTTAATATCTAACTCTCGTGCCCTTCTAGTCCAATTGGATAGTTATTGTTATTAAGCGATCACTAACTTATCTACTGATGGCACGACAAACCAGCAATTCCAGTGTTTCTGTACCCACAAACTAGAGCAATCCTTAGGAATTTTCTTCATTAGCCCCATGAGACAATTAGTTTTGTATTTCCAAATAGATGGTTGTGTTGATTCTGGTTTTAGTTGACGTGGTAGTGAAGCTTGTCATTGAAATCTTTTTGCGCAAAATGTACTTTATTGGAGTAGTTACATAGCCTTATTGCTTTCAAGCCTTTTGTTTTCATTCTTGGGAGTTAGAAGAAGCATAAAGTATCTCTTCTGTCTTCTTGTCATATGTTTAAATCTTGTTTGCAGAGAGAGTTGGCATTGAAAAAGAAACATGATGAGCTTCTCAGCAGTGAGCCTAGATGTCCAGAATATGCATCTGCTGTTGATAGTAGGGTTGCATCATCTTCATGGCCCAAACATGAGGTCTCAGGTTTGATCTTGCTTAAATGAAATAAATTAGAAAATGTTTAAACAGAAATTTGAAAGCAAAAAGAACAAATAGTAATATCAAACTCCTCTATCTGAAAGGCTTTTTTCTTGATTTTCTGAATGCTCCACCTTCTCAAGATTCAAGAAAAAGAGTTTTTCAAAGTGAAGTGATGGCTACTCAAGTTAGTCTGATAGCGACTCCTCCCACTTTTTCCAAGAGTGGAAAATCTTGTCTGGACAACAGAGAAGGAACAAATTGTGTTCTGAAGCAAACAAGTCCAGTTAAGGATCCTTGAACATTGCTTGTGACTGTTATTTCTTCCATTGAAAAACAAAGCATTTGATAATTACCTCAAGATCTTCTCACAACATTTGACCTGTTTTAGAATGATCCAGATAAACATGAAGGCTCTCCATCCATTGCTCCTGTCTCACAAGGATTTGGAGCCAATCTAAATGAAGAAAGCCACAAGAGCTTAGGAAAGAAGAGAGGAACGGAGCCTCCTCCCATTGATATTCCCCTTAAAACCATTCGCTCAAAAGAAGCTCTGTATTTTGGAAGCTCAGAACCAAAAGTGACTGCAAGTGATAAGATTCCTGTGAAACTAAAAGGACATGGGGATAGTATCCTGGGGAAGCAAAACCCAGTGAACAAAACTCCTAGCAATGTAAGGAACATGATAACTGCATTTGAAAGTAGTCTAAATCAGGTGTGTTTGGTTTATTGTTTTAAAATTCTGCGTGTTAGAACCAGCAAATTCTTACTTTTCTAAAATGTTGATCAACAAAACTTGTGGGGATGCAGGATGTGAAACCAAAAGAAACACCGCCACCAATAAAATCTGCATCGGGCAGGTTGGAAATGGAATTTTCTCCAAAATGTTTTTGGTCAGATGAAGTTAGAACAGAAAAGAATATACCAGAACAATCACTTCCAGGAAAGGATAGAAGTCCTTATCTTATAGTAGATATGCAAGGAGCCTCAAAGAATATCAGAGAAGGAGAAGAGCATGTTGGTTTTGTTCGAGCACCTACTGTGGCTACTTCATCTCAGGGTACAGGGAAGTCGGAGGAAGAGTTAAGTGATGCAAGTTTTCGAAATAAAGGATCAAATGTAGTTTTGAAGAATAAACTCCAACTTATGGATAAAGCTGACATAGGGAAAGAGAAAACATCTGATGTTTTGTTGAGAGCTTTGGTAGGTGACAAAGCTTCTAATTCAGGAAGAATGCTTAATGAGTATTTGGGTAAACACCCATATTGTAAATTGTTAGCCGGGAAAAAAAATTCAGGTGGCACTTTGCTCATAACTAAAAGTGGAAAAGAAACTCACTCAAAAGATTTGGAAAGAATCAGCATTCAAGAAGGCTCAGGAGATGCGCATTATTCTTCAGAATGCTATGGTGCTTGGATATTCCCATATGAAAGACGGCGGTTGTGTATCACAACTGCAGGAACCCAAATATTGGATCTAATGGGAAGTTTCTGGGATGACACGAAAGCGCAACCAGAAAAGATGAGTTCTTCTGTAGCAGAAAACATGGAAGAGGTATTTATTTTCTTCAATGGATAACTTTTACAGTGGCTGAACATTAATCAGCAAAAGTCTCATTTTCTTTGCAAAACATCTGTTGAAGTATGTTTGCTCATAACTCGAGCCACGGTATGAGGTTATGAGCAATAGAAGTCATGCTAACACAACCATTGAATGTCGCTTTATTATCGCTACCTGGTTTGACTTGAACACCTTACAGAGGTGATATATACCAATCTCAATAATATATATATATAGTAACTCTTGCAGATTCAGTAGCATGTACATGCAATGCATCACTGAAGGTGAGTGCTAACTTCATTACTTATTCCTTCCATATAGAATGAGTAATGAGTTTGTTTGTTAAATATGAAGTTATCAAATTCCAAATGAAAGCAACCCAATTCAGCTGAGTTGGAATGATGCACATATTCATGGTTGTCTGACCATATATGGCTGAATGACTTATGATTTTTCAGAAATCCAATTCAATAATCTAATGATTTCTTTGCCTATTATATCCAGCTTAGTGTTCATGGTGGCACTGGTATCATGTCCAAAGAACACGAGAAGACCTCTCAAAGACAGAAAAAGTCAAAACTTCGGGGTTCAATTGATGCTGAAACTTCTGGAGGACCAGTTGGGCAGGTTTCTTCCTTTTCCCTTTCTCCAAAAAATGCTTTTGTTTTGATAATTACTTGGAGCTATCTTTAGAAGGATTCATTAATGGACAAAAATCTATTCTACACCAATTACTATATTAATTTTTGAGCAGACCAACAATCATTTTGTGTATTCATCTGATCCACGTCTCCTACCATGAGTGTCTAATGAGAAACATAATGAAGAAACTGGAAGGAAGCAGATCTTTTAACAATGTTCCCGAGAACAACACTTTTTGAGACAAAAAAATCATTCAAGTCACTAGAACCCACAGTTTTTAAATGTAATAATTACCTTCTTGAATATGTCCATAGAAACAGTGTCAAACAACTTCCTTTGTCAGTAACTTTCTTAGATATCCTGTTGAGGATGTGCTGCCTCAGCATCAAAAGATCCAAAAGTAAGGAAACATTAAATTTTGCTATGATGAAGGAGTGCTATTGATTTTGCATTAAATCCATATGAACTGTCAACAGAGACAGATAGAATGTAGTCATTAGAATAATGTACTCTCCTTACTATCTTCTCCTCACTAGAACGGGAAAAAAGAGCTGGAGAGCTCAGTTGTGAATGTCGTTTTTACTCAGGTGATGAGAGGTGTAATCATGGTTGGGTTTGCTACGCTTGTTCTCCTTACCAGACAGAAAACCAGGTAGCGGGTACCTATGTCATCTCTCCTTTGATGTAGAAGAATGCCGCATACTCTTCACATTTCTCAACACATCAGACAACATTTTCTTGTCAACTTGTTAAGTTGCACTCTTGGGATTTTTCAGATAGATATGCTAGATGATTGGTGCTGTCCAAGCGGTCAGCTTATAGAAAGTACAGGAACTATTTGTATCCACAAATTGCTTTCAAATTATCTGGATTCTTCTGTAAGGATATGTTGGTGCTCCTATATTTTTAATGAATCCCTGGGCTTATCAAGAAAAACAAGCTTGCTTATAAATGAGTTCCATAAGATCCGGATGAACAATTTTTTGGTATTGTTTAGCAGTTTCCAATTGTTTTAGTTCTTACATGCTTTCTTTTGAAGCAAAACAATTAAAAGCACGTAAGTGTTTGATAAGAATTTTAATGTGTTGTTGCTACTGAGCTTTTGGATGTGAAAGTTCAGTTCATATTTTTTTTAAAAAAGTAACTATGAAACCTATTGACTGGTCTATTTATAGATCAAGTGTAAGAGTTATGCCCAGAGCACCCTTGAACCACCAAATTCAAGCAAGCCTGTAGTGTTTGCAAAGAGAAGACAAGACAGTCAATAATACACACACACACACATACATGGTATCATTTTTGAGTAGCCTATAAGGTTTGATAAACACAACAAATAGAGAAATAATTTGCAATGGATTAAAAATCATTTGAGAAGAAATCTACATGCATCAAGGGGATTTTATTGATTTAAAAAACTCTAAATGTGGCTTGTCAAAGGAAAATTATTATTGATGAGCACACTTTGAATTTTTATAACAAGATTGTTTTGAATTTTAAATAGGCAATTCTATAAGAATGAAGGTAACAGGTTGAGTGAAGCAATGAAAATAAGAGAGATCATTAAACCAATTATCGTTCTACAGGTTGGCTACTTTGTTTCGATCACTAAATAAACATTGCAACAATGATAATAAGACTTGAATAATAGAACATATTAAAAAATGCACAATCACGTGATGATTTTGTTAGAATAAATCAATTGATACATATGCTTGCTATTAATATATATGTTTAGGATCTAGATAGGTTTAGGATTATGATTTAGGGTTAAGGTTAGAGTGAGGTTTCGATTTTAGACCTAGGTTTGGAGTTTAGGTTTGTGTTAGGGTTTTGGTTTTCGAGTTTAGATATTAGAATTAAGTGTTAGGGTTGAGGTTTTAATTTGGATTTTGAGTTTGTTTTCGGGGTTGGGGATTTGTTAAAATTTAGGGTTTGCTTAGTGTTTGAGGTTTAGTTAAAGTTTTGGTTTTGAATTTGGGTTGCTCCAATTAATTTCAAGGGCTATAGCCCAATGTTTAAGTTAATGGGTTGTGCTATTAGAAACAACACAATCATAAATCTTTGTGATTTTTCAAATAATTTTTTGGGTTATGCTAGTTTGCTAAATATTTTTAGCATGTGTTAGTTTTCAAAAACAAATCTCCCCTATATTTTACAATAATAATGATTCATTGGGAAAATATAAAAGAATATGACTATTAGAGTGATAAACATTAACAAGTCAAATACAATTAACCTATATATAAGTATTATTGAGAGTCCAGCTCTTTTAATAACAATTAGGGGTACATGATGATACACAATAACATAGCTATTAGATTCGGTTCGAGTTTGGTTCAGTTTAACATTTTAGTTATGAGTTTGTCGAGTTAATACATATCGATTCTAAAATGCATTGTTTCAATTTTTTCAAACATCTTTTGTATAAAACAAAATTTGAAATTTGAAACAATATGATTTAAGACAAAAATCTTGAAAAAATCTCTTCGAGTTGACCTGGATCTCACTCTAATGTTCTCAGGTCAACTTCCAAAATAATTGACTTGTTGGGTTATCTCAAATTTGAACAAGTCAACTTTCAAAATGGTTCAAAAGGAAATTCAATCTAGAGTACTAGGCTCCGGGTCACCAAGTCAACATATAGAGTCAAGTTTAATCTACACACACATACACACGTGTGTGTGTGAGGGAAAAAGAATAAAACAAACACTAGAAATTATTAGCGAAGAAATTCAAACACTTCTTCCCATATATGATTCTCCTTTGTGCCTAACTCCGGCCTGCCCATGACTAAGTTTAATAATCGATAGGACACGTTGTAAGAAGATCCACCTCTCAACAGTTAAACCACACCACTCCTTGTACTGAATTTGTCTCTTCCTATGGACAAAAACGCCTTCCTGTCCACGCATACTTGTAAGTGTTATTTTTTCTTCTTGTCTAATAGATCTTACCATGGGAAGATTTTTGGCTTTAGATTAATTTTGATTATTTAGCTTTTATTGGATTGTTTGAGGCTATTAATATGTTTATCGAGATATTAACGATGTTTTTTTTTTAAGTATTTTGAATCAAAATGAGTTTTTTAGCAAAAACAAAGCCTTGATTTTTTGGTGACCTTTTGTTTGTCGAATTCTACAAACAGTAGACAACACGTCGTCTATTATTCACCCCTTAAAGAAATAAAAAAAATAATAAAACTAGGTTTTTTTAATATGTCAAATTGAATTTGTTTTATTATTTTGAATTTGTCTTCATATTGTATTTTTTTGGATTAATTTGTTCAAATTTGATTTTTTCATGATTGTCATGGTCTCATGACCTAGGTTGAGGTTTAATATATTGACATGCGTTGAATTGAGCCACTTCATTATGTTACCATGTCAATACTTGATTTTTGAAGTCATTTTTTAGATTTTTTTTTGTTCTTTAAATTTGTTTTCTTCTAGTTTCATCCTATAGCTTTTTAAAAAATATATATTATCTTGTTTTTTATCTTATAATTAAATAAGAAATAAATTAAAAAAATAATTGGATTCCATAACCTTTATAGGCTTAGTAAGTTAGGTCGTGAAGCTCAGGTCAATCAAAATATATTGTTGTTCAATTATTTAAAAAAATGATGTGACACTAAAATTGTTTTAAGCATTTGGTTTATTTTGAATTGGTTTTCATGATATGGTTTGTTTTGGTTTTTGAAGGATTAATTGGTTTCGATTTGCTTTTTATATGAGTTTTTATCATTTTGATTTCTTTTTAAATCTAAACCACATTAAGTTTAATGACACTAACAAAACAATTCTCACAATCTTCATTTTTTTTATGTTAAAAAAAATTAGTCTGACACGTAGTGAAGTGCAAGTCAATGGACTAGTAAAAACTAAAGGGTGTGGAAAATGTATTGTAGCATAAGAGAGAAAACAATGTGAATTGTAATAGTGTTCTACAACGCTTTTTTTTTTAAATAATATTTTTTGTCCTTTGGCTTTTTTATTCAGTCCTTTGATTTTAACTGTTTTTATTTTTTTTCTTTAATGCTGTGTTTATCTAGAATTAGACTTGGTGGTTTGTTTTAATTAGTTAGGCTAGGGGATTGTGTGATATGTCAAGAAAAAATCTTGTTGCTTGGTTTATGGTTGGTTTATAGGGACCAAACAAGATTGTATTGATTGAAAACAATTGAATTACAAGGACTGAATTTAAATATTGGAAAAATGTTAAGCCCGCTTTTCTTTTTCTTGGTAACAATGGGGACTAAATTGGATGGGCAATGAAAATGTTTATCCCAATTTATTTTAAAGACTTTTTTTCTTCTAATTTGATCCTTTTAGATTGAATTTTTTCGGTATTAGACTTAGAGGTTTGTTTTGATTGCCTATAAATGGTCTTGCGATGTTGAGAAGAAATTCTTGCATGCAGTTAATGTTTGATTTTTTAAAATAAAACTCAATTACATTGATCTAAAACAATTAAGACTTTAGGGACTAAAGGTTGGCGTGTACATTGTAGGGAGAGTTGTTAAGCCTTGGAGGCTCATTTACCCTCCTTTGGCAACCAAATAGGCTATTTCGCGATCTCTTTTGAATCTTCTCAATGAGGGCTACCGTATGTGGCAGTGAGTGAGAGTGTTGGGGCATAGGTGTTTTGTTGATGGCTTTTTGTCTCGTCCTCTCTATTTTCTGTCTCCTTCACTCAGTTTTGATGCCTTGATTTGTTAATTTTCTAATATATTAATTTGGGATCCCATTTTTTTATTTGTTATTTTCTTCTTTTATGTCCTCTTTGAAGAAAAAAATTAATCACATCCTTTATAATTGCTATTTTTTTGTTTCATGAGAAGGCTCTTACTAAAAAACATTGGGCTCACACAACACATACAAATCATTTTCGTGCATAAAAATACTAACATATATGAGATTAAACACATAGATAACAAAAATATTCATTTTAAAGGTTTGAAATTGACTTTTAAGGTAAACCAAATCATCAAAAAATATAGAAATTTCATATTGGGTCATAGGGCGCACATGTAACTCACATGCTGGCCAATTAGCCTTGTTGAACTAATGAGTATATTTACCTCACGTGACAACTAAATATACCAGCAAAAACAAAATAAAATTAAATTGGAAAGAATTAATTGGATTGAAAAAGTAGGCTGAATTGATTGTACTAAAAAAAAAGGTTAGATAGAAACAAAGTTGGATAACAATTCAATTGGTCCCTCAAATATTTTTGCCTTTTAATTACAATCCCTAACTTTTAGATCTTTCTAATTTTATTTAATTACAGTTTTAAATCTTGAATTTTCTTTTAATTTAATCCCTAAATTAAATTAATTGATTTTTCTAGTTTGGCTAGTTTTCAATTTAGTCATTAGCTTCCAAAATTATGCAATTTTAACCAATTTTACCTCAAATTAGTCATTGGTTCCTAAAATTATGTAAAATTAACCAATTTGATTCTAAAATTCAATTATCTTCTCCAATTAAGCCTTTAATTAACTTTTAATTTAGTCATTTGTTTCAAACTTACCCTTGGTTCTTTAAGTTCTCTGATCTTAACCAAATTAACTATTTTCCTCAATTTCTCTTCAATTGAGTTTCAAATTACAACCCAAACCATTCTTGGATATTTTTTTAAACTTCTCAAACTCAAACCTTGACCTATTGACTCAAGTATTGGTCCAATTTTGCTCGAAACTATATTTTTTTTGTTTTTATTTTTTTTTTAATTTTCAAATCATTATTTTCAATGATTTTTTTTCTAAATTTTATAAAAGAGAAAAAAATAAAATATATATCTTAAAATTGACTAAATTTATTAAAAAAAATTTTGGATTTTATATTTTTATTATAAAAATAAAGGAGGCAAAATTAAGTTATGACAGTGGGGTTACTTCTTTACAATGACTACGATACAAAGCCATGAAAAATAGGCTTTGTGTAATAAGTTTGTAAAGAAAATGATATATATAAAAAAAATTTAAAAAGCCTCAAAGTTGAGAGGAACTAGGAGATTTTAAATTTTGCTCAAATTCAAAAGCAACTTGCCTTATGATTTTGTTTTTAAAAAAATTGGTTATTTCAGGAGGTGACTTAACCCATGGTCATTTCCAGAAGTATCATTTTGTATAGAAATTTTTTATACAAGACATTACACAATTTTAACATTACAAATTAGAAAACCAAATAATTGCTTACCTACTAGAAATATAGCTCCCTTTTTCCAATTTCCCAATGTGACAATCTTAGTTCATTATTTCCAACTTGATTTCTTCAATTGCTTGACCTATTGTTCTAATTGTCTATTTATTCTTCATGTTTGAAGAATGATAGTGTGCTCTTTCTTGTCTATGATTATTTTCACTCTCTATTTCAAGATAGTCTTTACATTCTCTTTTACTATTTGGGAGAATGTTGATTTTCCCCCTAGCCTAGGATTTTGCTACACTATTTTTTTTTTAATTTCTCAGGAAGTCACAATTTGCCTTTAGTTATCGAGGTAATTTTTTCAAGATTAGTCAACGTTGGGGCGTTAGGCTCGATCATGGTTTGATTGTTATATTGGTAGATAGATAGAGGCACGAGACCCACATGTTCCACTTATGTGTTAGGGAGATGACACTCATGCTCCAGGAAGTTGCCATATTACTTTGCCATGCAATAGATGAGCCATTGTTATAGGCCCCACATCGTTTAATAAAAACGAATTATATCCTCATCTACTAAGACGTACGCCTTTACCTAAAGGATATAAATGTGATCATATTAAGTTGAATTGGTTGCAGACCAATTTTGCAACCTCTCCAACTGATGCGATGAAGGTGGTGATGTATTATTATGCTTGAGCATGCATAATGCTTGTCATTCTACTTTTTTCAACAATTATAGAACTTTCAAGGCATTTGTAACTATAACTAGGGGCCAATCATACTTGCCTATCTTGTCTACCAACTATGTCACACATGCATGAAATAAGAAAAATAAATTGGCAGATGTTTTCTATTTCAATAGGTATGATTTTATAGAATATTTTCAGTGATTTTTTTTAAATATTAAATAATAGTTTTGATTATGAATATGTAGTTTTGGTCATAAGAGAATCTCTATATTGGTTGTCCAGATGTTTGGAGAAACACGTTGTTGGATGTGGAGACGAGAAGGTAACTCTCATTAGAGCTTAATAATAATAATTTTTATTAATTTTAATAACATGTTACATATATAAATTAAATGCAAAACTGTATTAACTTATCGATTTGTCATATCAGCTAGTATAAGACTAAGTCTAGGCATTTTACCCAAAAATCTACCAACATTTACGAGTTCTATCCGCTGGTATGTATATGTTGTGCACTCATAATTTGATAGTAGCAGATCTTCAATGTGCATTGAGGGCACTAATGTATGTCTAGCCGTGGTCCTAATACATTGCTTTGTCATTATTAAGATGCATTACCCTGATTAGGATATGTCATTTTGAATTATATCAACACATCCCTAATAATATTGATACAGTTGATGAGCTACATAATATTAATCATAGAGGTAAAATGGACAACGATTGGTTGATGATTTATGTAGAATATGTAAACCTTTGGTAAGCCAAGAGAGATCAATAGAGTGACATCGACCAATTGATTTAGATAGCTACATGACGTGATACATGAACATAATATGACAATTTATTACATCGATATGAGAGCGTATTTCAAGGTGTCCACATAATCTAATGAGTTACACGCCCCATGCATTAAGAAATAATAAATTGGTATGAATTAGTTTTTTTTAATAAATATTTTATTTATATATTATATATGATGAGATATTTTTTTGTTATATATTAAGTGAATTATTCTATATGGGAGGATCAGAGAGTTGTTGTCGTGGTCTATGATGCAATTAATGATGTTGTGTGCACCACTTTCACCATTTAATTCACATCATGTTGTTATCGACTTGATGAGGCTGGGGAAGCTGAGTGTTTAGACGTTACAATAAAGAGAGGATGATGGTGTTTTTCATGCATGACGACATGTTTATGATTCCGATGGTATAGACCCATCTATGATATAATTAATTAGATGTACTTGAATGATGTATTTTAATATTATAAGAATTCATTTTTTTAATATAATAAATTAATTGATTTTTGTTTAATTATGAATTGACTTGAAATGAAATGTAACTACAAGTTATGTGATTTATATTGAATTGGTTGTGATTGTGTTGAATATAACTTTTTGAGTTGGTTGGTATTTTGAAAAATATTTGAAAGGCTAAAAAAATGCTCATGGTTTGACAATGTTGAGGTCTCACGTGTCTCACCTATACATCATAAGATCGCACAAGTTGCACATACATGTCTTGTGGTTCTGTATGTATAACTTATGTGTCTAATAAAATTATGTTATTTTTAAAAAATAAGTTTATATCTATGCTAGTTTGGATATATTGTTTAGCCACTAGGCTATTTTTTTAACAAAAAAAAAACTCTATTTTTAAAGTCTTGTCAATAAAGTTGGAGAGTAAAGAGAGAAAAAAATGGGTTAATAAAATAAAAGCAACTAATGATAATAAGAAAATTTTAAGAGTAGAAGGACCAAATAAATGCAAACAACCGAACTTGCTTTTATACTCCATTCATATTGGGTTTTTTTTTAAAAAAAAAACTTAGCATAGTAAACTTAAAGTTTTGGTGGAATAACATCGTTTAAAAAAGATTTGGTAAAATAGCATACTTTGACATTGCCTGACATTTAGTAAATATCATTACTAAAAAGCATGATAACTTAAAATGTTGCGCTTCTAAAGGGCGGCATCAATTAAAATTTAAACTCAGATAAAAGAACATAAAGAATAGACAGAGACACAACCTCTCTCTCTCCCAACCGAGCAATTCCCTCACTATCTCTCTGAAAAAACCACCAAACACCTTCATTTTACCCTTTAAACAAACAAAAAATCAAAATCATCTTAATTTGTAAGCATCATTAGATTTTTTATGTGCAAAATCGATCGTTCTTTTTACTATCGCCACTGCCACCACCCTAGTCTTTTTTCTAGTCCTATAAGCAAGGTAAACATACTACATTGATATAAATTTATGTTTTGTTTGGTTGAAATGAAATAATTATTTATGTTGAATTTAAGGTTTATGGTGTAGGAGTTGTTGAATTAATGTAAAATTAGTCAAGAATATCATTAATTAGGGTTGATTTGATATATTTAGACATGAAAATAAATTAAATTAATTATGAAATAATAATTCAATTAATATGTGCTGCATTTAATTGGTGTTAAGAGTTTGAAATTGGAATTTTATATGTATTGTTTGAATCAGCTAATAATATAATTAATTGCGCTTGATAATTTCATTGACAAGAGTATGGATGCAGTGGAATTATAACAAATTAAATGTTTCATTGAATTGTTGATAAATTGACAAATTTGATATTTTCTTTAAATTATATTAATTTTTTATTAATTTAGGTTTGATTTAATGCAATTGAGCATGAAAATATCAATTAGATTTTGTATTATGAATTATGTTTAATTTATAGTGAATTTGCTTTAATGTTAAATTTTAGAAATTTGATTGTATTTGATATGAATTTTTCTAATTAGTGTTAGGATAATGTAATTTAGTTACAATTACATTCATTTGACCAAAATCTAGTTTTTTTTACAGGATGTCTTATAACATATTTATATTATGTCATTATGGTGGCACAATTGTTCATGATATGAACAATAATATCATATACAATGATGAGAGTAGTTTGTTGTTAAATGGTAATTTAGGTGTGTCATATACATAAATAAAATAAAATAATTTTTCATGAACTTGAGTGGAATTATAATGATATTGATGTTGAAATAACTTGGAGTTGTCAAATTGGTGAACATCAGCACTATCCTATATCGATTGAGTGTGATTGCAGCTTTAAGAAAATTATTAAGTAATTTAAAATGATGGTTTTATATGTGAGTAGTCTACCAAAATCTATGTGTATCATAATTTTTGCATGTCTTTCAAATTCAGTTAGTAGAGGTAAAAACGATTTATCGTCGGATGATTTGCTGCAAATGGTAGATGACACAATGATACATTGCCAATCCATTTGTTAATTAACAAATGGATGATGATAAATTAGACCTAAATATGATGGTAAATGATGATGATGATGTTGATGATGAAATCATACCTCATGTTTTTAAATTTAGAGATGCTTCCAGGTCTAGTTCTGTTGTTTCTAATGATTAGGCACTTAGTCATAGATATATGTAGGAGGGTTTGAGTTGGAGGTTGAACAAACATTCAATAGTAAAAATGAGTTGGTTAATATAGTTAAACAATGACACATTGCACATTCGGTTAAATATCGAGTCCAACGGTTAAACTTTATATTTGTTCAATTACAATATGTGGAAACACATGAATGTAAATGGTCTTTGTATGGGGGATATTATAAAAGGTCAGATTCATTTGAGATGGTAAAGTTAAAAGCCACACAAATGTATTTCGACCTTTATTAAAACTGATTATCATCAGCTTGATACAAACTTTATTGTTAATGTTATATCAACCTTGTAATGAATAAGTTTTCAACAATTATTGTAAGTATATAGGATGAGATGAAATTGTATTGCAAGTACAAAATTTCATATGACAAAGCACGAGTTGCAAAATAGAAGGTCATTGAGCATCTTTTTGGTTCACACGAAGAGTCTTTTGAAAAATTACCTAGGTTATTGGCAATAAATGAATCAAATCCTATAATAGTTGTTGATTGAACACATCATAAAGGAATTTTTGATGATACAATGGTTTTTTAGAGATGTTTTGGTCATTTGGACCTTGTATTAAAGGTTTCAAGTACTATAGACCACTCATCAGTGTTGATGACACACATTTGTATGGACAATATACTGGTAAGTTATTGATTGTAGTTGTTTTTTATGCAAATAATGGGTTATTCCCTTTGGCTTTTACAATTGTTGATGAAGAAAATAATTCTAATTATAGATGTTTTTTGCTTTGCTTATAAAGATATATTACTGATGCTAGAACATGTATATGTATAATAGTAGATAAACATACATGCATTAAGAATAGAGTAGCAAAAGTTTGTCATCAACCTATTGGATACCAATAGTTTTGTGCCAAACATTTTAATAGTAACTTCAATTATAAATTTAAAGACCCAGATACAAAATAAGATTTGATGAGGAAATGTTACAAACCCTCAAGGCACAAATTTGATTTGTGGTTTGAAAGAATGTGTAAGTTGGACCCATCATATAAAGAATGACTTAAATAGGAACAAAACAAATGTGCTTAATATTATGATGGTGTTGGTCAATATGGTAATATGACAACTAATCTTTCAGAATAATTTAATCATGTTCTGAAAGGTGCTCTTGCAATGCTTATTTCAACTCTAGTGTAATTAACATTTTACACGTATAATAGTTATTGGGTCAAGTAGAGATATGAAGCTAATGTTATTATTCAACGTTGTAAAATTTACCCCCTGGCAATTAAGATTGAATTAACAATAAGTAGTGATAGATCAAGAGATCATATTGCAATGTTGTTTGACTTTGAGTAAGGGGTGTTCCAAGTCAACACTCCAATTAAATCGAGTGTTGTTAAATAACAGACAACTTGAATGATACAACATGCACATGTGGTAAATAACAGACATTCCAATGGCCATGTTCATATGTTGTTACATGTTATGTCAAGAATTACAGACTTTACATAATTTGTTGATGGTCATTACATGATTCAGAGCTACATATCATTATATGACATACCATTTCGTCTAATACCAGATGAGTTAGAATAGACCGATTACACTAGACCTCGAGTTTAAACAAACTTATATAGATGAAAATTCAGGTGTGGTTGACAAAATGACAACTCATTTGCATAACGAGATGCATTCAAGAGAAGGTTATGCACATTATAGGTGTAGCATATGCAATGACATATGCTATAATAGGAAAACATGTCCTAATCAATAAAATATGTATAACAATATAATTGTATACAAACTATATATTATTTATTTATCATGTTATGGTATATTATTAAATTTTTATGCATATTAAACTTATCTAGTTTCACATCAATCACATGTATTATTATATAAGATGTCGCGCACTCA